>Ga0207976_100072_pt1 | contig 121635 bp, 119 predicted proteins | sample LakWasMe94_HOW11_2_FD_183916 | JGI IMG/M metagenome (GOLD analysis project Ga0207976, IMG submission 183916) | Freshwater sediment methanotrophic microbial communities from Lake Washington under simulated oxygen tension - Sediment Metagenome... | ecosystem: Environmental > Aquatic > Freshwater...
TCTCGTTAGCGGGAGGCGAATTCTACAGCGTTACTCGCTGCTGTCAACACCTCTTTTTCTCCGCTTTCGACCGAGAAGATCGAACCGTCAAAAGAGCCAAACAACACCGCTCTTTCAACTCCTTCTGGGCTTCGATAACCTGAAGCAACTCGCTGTCGAAAACTGCGTAACTCTTTGTTTGCCAAGGAGTTTTCCGTTTCGACTGCGCCGGAAGTGGGGCGAATTATAGACTTCCAGAATCTGCCGTCAACCCCTAATTTAGCCTTTCTATCAATAACTTGCAGAAAGCCTGAAAACAGCGAGCTTTCCTCTATATAGAAGAGCAAAACCACGCCCTCTATATAGAAGGACTCCTCAAAGCACTCCAGCGTCCTTTAATGCAGTCACCGCACAAGCGTCCAGTCCCAACACCCGCTGCAGCACCGCCATCGTATGCTCGCCCAGTAAAGGAGGCGCATTGCGGTACTCCACCGGCGTCTCGGACAGACGAATTGGGCTCGCCACCTGCGGCACCATCCCTGCCAAGGCGTGAGGCAGCTCAATCGCCAATCCGCGCGCCTTTACCTGAGGGTCGGCAAACACCTGAGCCAGATCATTGATCGGACCACACGGTACGCCTGCCCGCTCCAACTGCGACACCCACTCAGCAGTAGTCTTGAACACCGTAGCCTGGCGAATCAACGGAATCAGCACCGCACGGTTCGCCACCCGCAGCTTGTTGGTGGCAAAGCGCGGATCATCCGCCCACTGCGGCTGCCCGGCCACTTCCGCAAATTTGCGGAACTGCCCGTCATTACCCACGGTGAGGATGAAATCGCCATCTGCCGTCGGAAAGTCCTGATACGGCACGATGTTCGGATGTGCATTACCCAGCCGCTTCGGCGCATTGCCTGTCGTCAGGTAGTTCATCGCCTGGTTAGCCAGACACGCAACCTGGACATCCAGCAACGCCATATCGATATGCTGACCGCCACCGTCATGATCCCGATGCGCAAGCGCTGCGAGAATCGCCACGGTCGAGTAAAGCCCGGTCAAAATGTCCGTCAGCGCCACGCCGACTTTCACCGGCCCGGCACCATCGTCCCCTTCTGGTCGCCCCGTCAAACTCATCAGGCCGCCCAAGCCCTGGATCATGAAGTCATAACCCGCGCGCTTGGCGTAAGGACCCGTCTGGCCAAATCCGGTGATCGAGCAGTAAATCAGATTCGGATTGGCCTCCTTGAGTGATTCATAGTCCAGCCCATAAGCCGCCAGACCACCGACCTTGAAGTTCTCGATCAGGATGTCTGACTTCGCCGCCAGCTCACGCACCAACTTCTGCCCCTCCGGGCGAGTGAAGTCGATGGTCACCGATTGCTTGTTGCGATTGGCCGACAAGTAGTAGGCGGCCTCGCTGGTGTTCTCGCCATAGGCGTCCTTCAGAAAAGGAGGCCCCCAGGCGCGCGTGTCATCGCCATTGCCCGGACGCTCGACCTTGATCACCTCGGCGCCAAGGTCCGCCAGTATCTGACCGGACCACGGCCCGGCCAGCACCCGCGACAAATCCAGTACCCGTAGATGCGAAAGCGCGCCCATGGCCGTTCTCCTATTAATAGAACGCCTGGAGGCCGGTCTGCGCACGACCAAGGATCAGCGCATGGACGTCATGCGTACCTTCATAGGTATTCACCACTTCCAGGTTGACCAGGTGACGCGCCACGCCGAATTCATCGGAGATACCGTTACCACCCAACATGTCACGCGCCATACGAGCAATGTCCAGGGACTTGCCGCAAGAGTTGCGCTTCATCATCGAGGTGATTTCGACCGCAGCGGTGCCTTCATCTTTCATGCGACCCAGGCGCAGGCAGCCTTGCAGAGCCAAGGTGATTTCGGTCTGCATGTCAGCCAGTTTCTTCTGGATCAATTGAGTAGCAGCCAATGGACGACCGAACTGCTGACGATCCAGGGTGTATTGGCGAGCGGTGTGCCAGCAGAACTCGGCCGCACCCAGCGCACCCCAGGAAATGCCATAACGTGCCGAGTTCAGGCAAGTAAACGGGCCTTTCAAACCACGGACGTCAGGGAAGATGTTCTCTTCAGGGACAAACACGTTGTCCATGACGATCTCACCGGTGATGGATGCACGCAGCCCCACTTTGCCGTGAATGGCCGGCGCGCTCAGGCCTTTCCAGCCTTTCTCCAGAACGAAGCCACGGATGTCGCCCTCGTCGTCCTTACCCCAGACCACGAATACATCGGCGATCGGGCTGTTGGTGATCCACATCTTGCTGCCGGTCAGGCTGTAGCCGCCTTCCACTTTGCGTGCACGGGTAATCATCGCGCCCGGGTCGGAACCGTGGTTAGGCTCGGTCAGACCGAAACAGCCAATCCACTCGCCCGAGGCCAGTTTCGGCAGATACTTCTGCTTCTGGGCCTCAGTACCGAATTCATTGATCGGCACCATCACCAAAGAGGACTGCACGCTCATCATCGAGCGATAACCCGAATCGACGCGCTCAACTTCACGAGCAATCAGACCGTAGCTGACATAGTTCAGACCGCTGCCGCCATATTGCTCAGGGATAGTTGCACCCAGCAGGCCGACTTCACCCATTTCACGAAAGATCGCCGGGTCAGTCTTTTCATGACGGAAAGCTTCAAGAACACGTGGCGCGAGCTTCTGCTGAGCGAATTGCTCGGCAGTGTCGCGGATCATGCGCTCTTCTTCGGTGAGCTGTTGATCCAGCAGCAGGGGATCGATCCAGTTGAAGCTAGCTTTACCGCCCATGAGTGTGTCCTCTCGAATCGGGTCAAATAACGTGGACTGATCCTAGGCCGGGTTCGGCGTTACCACAAACGAGGATTTTGCATACTGTTGTGCTAATTTCTCACTCCGAAATATCGCGAAGCAGTTTTTTGTACGATGTATTAGTGAGGTTGACGTACATGCGCAGGAAGATCCCCAGCACAACCGCCCTGGTCAGCTTTGAAGCAGCGGCACGCCACGAGAGCTTTACAAAGGCAGCCCAGGAACTTTCCCTCACTCAGGGAGCGATCTGCCGACAGATCGCCAGCCTTGAGGAGTTCTTGAGTGTGGAATTGTTCCGACGCTCGCGACGTGGAGTGAAGCTGACTGAAGCCGGACTTTCCTACAGCCGTCGGGTAGCAACACAGTTGGACGCCGTAGAGCGCGACACCCTGTCAGTGATGGGCCAACAGGGTACCAACGTGATTGAGCTGGCGGTCGTACCAACCTTCGGCACCCAATGGCTACTGCCAAGACTCAAAGACTTCCAGCAAAAACATCCGGAAGTGACGGTCAACCTTACTAACCGCACACGCCCGTTCCTGTTTGCCGACACAGACTTCGATGCCGCCATTTACTTTGGCGATGCGGACTGGTCAGGCACTGAATCCCACAGGCTGATGGGCGAAAATCCCATGCCTGTGTGCAGCCCCAACCTACTGGGCAATAGGACAAGCCTCACACCCGCAGAAATCGCCGAACTGCCCTTGCTGCAACAGACCACCCGCCCCTATGCCTGGCGCCAATGGTTCAACTCGCAAAACCTTAATATCCCCCGCGACATGACAGGGCCGCGCTACGAGCTATTCTCCATGCTTGCCCAAGCGGCGATGCATGACATGGGGATCGCCTTGATCCCGCCGTTCCTGATTCAGCGCGAACTGGCGGAGAAGCGCCTGGTGATTGCCAACGCTCAGGCGCTGTCCAGCATCAAGGCGTATTACCTGATGATTCCTGATCGAAAGGTCGAATCTGCGTCTTTGAAGGCATTTCGCGACTGGCTGGTAAATCAGGCACAAAGCTACAGCCTAGAAGGATAAAGGCTTAGCCCCATTAGCTGACCCCGTAGTCAATAAACTGAAAGCCCTACAGATATAAGTATTTGTCGCATATTCGCAGACTGTACCGAGAAGCTGTACAAACGTCCCACAAGCGCCTGAAAACGTGGCCTTGAGCCGCTATTGGATGGCAATAACACTGCATTCACCGTACCGATGTGTAATTTCTTGAATTTTGGCGAAAAGCCTTACAAGGCACGGCCTGCAAGGGATTGAAGCGGTTGGTTGCGACATTCGGTCACGGGGTGACTTGTAGTTAATTTTCCGTCACCCGTCATAATCCCTTGAAGGGCACAAAGTTCGCCTGCAAAATGCCGCGCCCCGCCCTGATTTGGCGGGATCGTGCTGATCGGCCGCCCCAGCCGCACCATCCGAAGTGCCTGGGTTTACTCAATAAGATCACGCAGGAGATTTGACGTGCACATTGGTGTTCCTCTCGAAACCCAGACGGGTGAAACACGGGTTGCTGCAACCCCGGAAACCATCAAGAAGCTGATCGGCCAGGGTCATAAGGTCACTGTGCAAAGCGGCGCCGGCATTAATGCCAGCGTTGTCGACAGTGCTTATGAAGCGGCAGGCGCAACCATTGGCAGCGCCAACGATGCGTTTGGTGCCGAGCTGATTCTCAAGGTGGTCGCACCCAGCGACAGCGAACTCGCTCTGATCAAGAGCGGCACCGTTGTGGTGGGCATGCTCAACCCGTTCAGCAATGAAACCATCGCCAAGCTGGCCGAGTGCGGAATCACCGCGTTTGCGCTGGAAGCCGCGCCACGCACCTCCCGCGCCCAGAGCCTGGATGTGCTGTCTTCGCAAGCCAACATCGCCGGCTATAAAGCCGTATTGCTGGCCGCTCACCATTACCCTCGCTTCATGCCGATGCTGATGACCGCTGCGGGCACCGTGAAAGCGGCGCGCGTGCTGATTCTTGGCGCCGGGGTAGCCGGTTTGCAGGCGATCGCTACGGCGAAACGTCTGGGTGCGGTGATTGAGGCGTCTGATGTGCGACCTGCGGTTAAAGAGCAGATCGAATCCCTCGGTGCCAAGTTCGTCGACGTGCCTTATGAGACCGATGAAGAGCGCGAATGCGCCGTCGGGGTCGGCGGTTACGCACGTCCAATGCCGGCGAGCTGGATGCAGCGTCAGGCCCTGGCCGTGCACGAGCGCGCCAAGCAGGCTGACATTGTCATCACCACGGCACTGATTCCGGGCCGCAAGGCACCGACGCTGTTGAGTGCGGAAACCGTGGCGCAGATGAAGCCAGGCTCGGTGGTCATCGACCTCGCCGCAGCCCAGGGCGGCAACTGCCCGCTGACCGTGGCCGATCAGGTTGTGGTCGAGAATGGCGTAACCATTTGCGGTCCTACCAATCTGGCCGGCGCAGTCGCGGCAGACGCTTCGGCCCTGTACGCACGCAACCTGCTGGACTTCCTGAAGCTGGTCTTCAACAAAGAAGGCCAGTTCGAAGTGAACCTAGAAGACGACATCGTCGCCGCGTGCCTGATGTGCCGCGACGGCCAAGTCATCCGCAAAAACGCCTAAGCAGGGATTCAGACGATGGAAGAGCTTATCTCCCCCGGTATCTACAACCTGATCATCTTCGTGCTGGCGATTTATGTCGGTTATCACGTGGTCTGGAACGTTACACCTGCGCTGCACACGCCGTTGATGGCGGTTACCAACGCCATTTCGGCGATCGTGATCGTCGGCGCCATGCTCGCCGCGGCGCTGACCGTTACGCCACTGGGCAAAACCATGGGCACGCTGGCCGTGGCCCTGGCGGCAGTGAACGTATTCGGTGGCTTCCTGGTGACCCGCAGGATGCTTGAGATGTTCAAGAAAAAAGCCCCGAAAGCCGTAAAAGAAGAGGCGCCTAAGTAATGAGCATGAACCTCGTAACGACGCTCTACTTGATCGCGTCCATCTGCTTCATCCAGGCCTTGAAAGGCCTGTCGCACCCGACCACGTCGCGTCGCGGCAACCTGTACGGCATGCTCGGCATGGCGTTGGCGATCCTCACCACCGTGGGCCTCATCTATAAGCTGGGCGCTGAGCTGGCCACCGCCGGTATCGGTTACGTCATCGTCGGCCTGCTGGTCGGCGGCACCGCCGGTTCGATCATGGCCAAGCGCGTTGAAATGACCAAGATGCCGGAACTGGTCGCCTTCATGCACAGCATGATCGGTATGGCCGCGGTGTTCATCGCGATCGCCGCTGTTGTTGAGCCGCAATCGCTGGGCATCGTCAAGCAATTGGGTGATTCGATTCCTGCGGGCAACCGTCTGGAGCTGTTCCTGGGTGCTGCCATCGGTGCAATCACCTTCTCCGGTTCGGTGATCGCGTTCGGCAAGCTCTCGGGCAAGTACAAGTTCCGCCTGTTCCAGGGTGCACCAGTACAGTTCGGCGGCCAGCACAAGCTGAACCTGCTGCTGGGTCTGGCGACACTGGCGCTGGGCATCACCTTCATGCTGACCGGCAATCTCAGTGCCTTCGCGCTGATGCTGGTGCTGGCCTTCGTGATGGGCGTCCTGATCATCATCCCGATTGGCGGCGCAGACATGCCGGTTGTGGTGTCGATGCTTAACAGTTACTCCGGTTGGGCAGCAGCGGGTATCGGCTTCTCGCTGAACAACTCGATGCTGATCATCGCGGGCTCGCTGGTGGGGTCCTCCGGTGCGATCCTCTCGTACATCATGTGCAAGGCGATGAACCGCTCCTTCTTTAATGTACTGCTCGGTGGTTTCGGCAATACGGCCGATGCCGGCCCGGCTGGCGCCAAGGAAGCCCGCCCGGTGAAATCCGGTTCGGCCGACGACGCGACCTTCCTGCTGACCAACGCCGATACCGTGATCATCGTTCCAGGCTACGGCCTGGCGGTAGCACGGGCGCAGCACGCACTGAAAGAGCTGACCGAGAAGCTGAGCCATCGTGGCGTGACCGTGAAATACGCGATCCACCCGGTGGCGGGTCGTATGCCTGGTCACATGAACGTGCTGCTGGCCGAGGCTGAAGTGCCTTACGACCAGGTGTTCGAGATGGAAGACATCAACTCCGAGTTCGGTCAGGCCGACGTGGTGCTGGTGCTCGGCGCCAACGACGTGGTCAACCCGGCGGCGAAGAACGATCCGAAATCGCCGATTGCCGGGATGCCGATTCTCGAAGCGTTCAAGGCCAAGACGATCATCGTCAACAAGCGTTCGATGGCCAGCGGTTATGCCGGCCTGGACAACGAACTGTTCTACCTCGACAAAACCATGATGGTCTTCGGCGACGCCAAGAAAGTCATCGAAGATATGGTCAAAGCCGTCGAGTAAAAACTGCTCCAGCGCAATACCCAAAACCTCAGCCTTTAGTAGGCTGGGGTTTTTTTATTCCCCGTGAAACCCGACCAAAGGCTCTAAATCAGGGGTCTGCATTCGACCATGGTAGCGGGAGGATTTTTTTTGAAATCACTAGACTGCACACCTTGCTTCCGTTGCCCGAGATAACAATCCATGTACCGTGATCGTATTCGCTTGCCTTCGTTGTTGGATAAGGTGATGAGCGCCGCTGACGCTGCCGCTCTGATTGAGGACGGCATGACCGTCGGCATGAGTGGTTTCACGCGCGCCGGCGAAGCCAAAGCCGTGCCTCATGCATTGGCCGAACGCGCCAAAGTCACCCCGCTGAAAATCACACTGATGACCGGCGCCAGCCTGGGCAACGACCTTGATAAACAGCTCACCGAAGCCGGCGTCCTGTCGCGACGCATGCCGTTCCAGGTCGACAGCACATTGCGCAAGGCGATCAACGCCGGCGAAGTGATGTTTATTGACCAGCATCTTTCAGAAACCGTGGAGTCGCTGCGCAACCAGCAGCTGAAACTGCCGGACATCGCCGTCATCGAGGCCGTGGCGATCACTGAGCAAGGCCACATCGTGCCGACCACTTCGGTGGGCAACTCGGCCAGCTTCGCGATTTTCGCCAAACAGGTGATCGTCGAGATCAACCTGGCGCACAACCCGAACCTCGAGGGTTTGCACGACATCTATATCCCGACGTATCGCCCGACCCGCACGCCGATTCCGCTGGTGAAGGTCGACGATCGCATTGGCAGCACCGCCATTCCGATCCCGCCTGAAAAGATCGTCGCGATTGTCATCACCAATCAGTCCGACTCGCCGTCGACGGTGCTGCCACCAGACGTTGATACCCAGGCCATTGCCGACCACCTGATCGACTTCTTCAAGCAGGAAGTGGCGGCTGGGCGCATGACCAACAAGCTTGGCCCATTGCAGGCCGGCATCGGCACCATTGCCAACTCGGTGATGTGCGGACTGATCGATTCTCCGTTCGAAGACCTGACCATGTATTCCGAGGTGTTGCAGGACTCGACCTTCGACCTGATCGACGCCGGCAAGCTGAGCTTTGCGTCTGGTAGTTCGATCACCTTGTCGAGCCGCCGCAACGCTGATGTGTTCGGCAACCTGGAGCGCTACAAGGACAAGCTGGTCCTGCGTCCGCAGGAAATCTCCAACCACCCGGAAGTGGTGCGCCGCCTTGGGATCATCGGCATCAACACTGCGTTGGAGTTCGACCTGTACGGCAACGTCAACTCTACCCACGTCTGCGGCACGCGAATGATGAACGGCATCGGTGGCTCGGGCGACTTCGCGCGCAACGCGCACCTGGCGATCTTCGTGACCAAGTCGATTGCCAAGGGCGGCGCGATCTCGAGCGTGGTGCCGATGGTCAGCCACGTCGATCACACGGAACATGACGTCGACATCCTCGTGACCGAGGTCGGTCTGGCGGACTTGCGCGGGCTGGCACCGCGGGAGCGGGCTCGCGTCATCATCGATAACTGCGTACACCCGGACTATCGCCAGGCGCTGGATGACTACTTCACCGCTGCTTGCGCCATCGGCGGGCACACGCCACATATCCTGCGTGACGCCCTGAGCTGGCACATCAACCTGGAAGAAACCGGTCGAATGCTGACGGTGTAATTGATACAGATAGCCGCTGTCGCAAACACAGTTTCGACAGCGGACTATTGCCAGGCAGAAATGTGTTTAAAACTGTACTGCTGTACTGGTCTTTTCCTACCGTAATGGCCTACCTTTTCGACCTGAATCACCAAAAATGCACCATATTGGTGCTGATAGGTACAGTTGCCTCAATTTAGACCAGTACACCACCCTTTAACAGTTAACTGGTCCCTCACAATACAGGTGAACTGTATCTAGAGAGACTGGTCAAACAAGAGGATCATTGGCATCAGTTAAACCACTACCTAATCCCGCCACAAGCGGAAGGATGAAAACCATGGAACGTACACTCAGTTCCGATCTGTTCTTCGAAGACACCGCTGCAAAAACCCAGGCTTCCATGCCTCTGCGCGTTATCGCCAACCTGATGCTGTGGCAGCGCCGCATCTCCAGCCGCCACCAACTGGCTCGCCTGGATTCGCGTCTGCTGGCTGACGCCGGGATTAGCGAAGCACAACGCTACGAAGAGCTGAGCAAGCCGTTCTGGCGCTAAGTAAGCGTCGCTGGCTCTGATCTTTAAGGTCAACCGCCAGCACCCGAATTGAACAAACAAGACCCGTCGTGGGAAACCACGACGGGTTTTGTCGTTTTGGGGTGATGAAATCCTCAAAACAATAAGCACACTCAAACACAGGTACAGTTTCACTTTAATCAAAACTGAACCAGTACAATTTCAGGCGTGTGTGTCTGTCTTGGCGAACCGGGCGGGATCATCATGAAATCCCGACCTGCCAGCAAAAGGACTGCACCATGGATCATCCACTGGATCTCCCCGCGACCACTTCGCAATCCAAGCCTCGGTTTACCTGGCTTGGAAGATTGTTCAGAGGCCTCGCCAGCAGCCTCGAAAGAGCCAGAACCCGGCGTTTACTGGCGCAACTCGACGGCAGGCAACTGTCTGACCTGGGCATCAGTCATTCAGATCGTGTCAAAGAATTGGATAAGCCGTTCTGGCGCTGATGTCCGCCTGAACAGACGGGACTGTGCGAATCGACACCTACAGGCCTAATATCAAGCCAGAACGTGGCGATGACTGCGCGACAGGCGTCTGACTCAACAGACACCGCGCCACCTCTCAATCGGTTTACCAAAAGGAGTTACACCATGTCCCGTCTTCGTCTGCTCAGCGCTGCAGCCCTGCTTGCCGTGGCTGCCAATTCCCATGCCACCAGCTTCGTCGTGACCACCGATGCCGTCGTCGGTGCACTCAAGGCTACGTCCGATGCCACTTCCGATGTCACCTCGTCCTTTCGCGATGACAAGATCGTGCGCGCGGCCCGTGACGACGCCGCCAGCTTCGTCGCCAGCGAAGGCGCCATTCGTGGCGTGAAACTGGAAAGCGCACTCGACCACATTCGCCACCAGGCCCCTCAACTGAACGCGACTGACGCACAACTGGCTCAGGCCATCCTGACGATCTAACCAGGCATCATCCATATCCGGGACACGCCCGACGTGTCCCGATGTTTCGGCGCTGGCTCTAAACCGGGCGTTGCGCTAGCCTTTGGACTCGCTTTCAACTGTCGAGTCTCATGCGTTTTCTTACCTGTCTGTTGATCACTCCGGTACTCATGGCGGCCAGTTGGGCAAGCCTGGCCCATGCCTTCGACCTGACGACGCAAGGCGTCGTAGCTACGGGCTATGCCACAAGCATGGTGACCTCCGCCCCCTTCGACCGTAAGCTTCTGCTCGCCGCCAGGGATGACGCCGCTTCATTTATCGCCAGTGACGGCCAACTGCGAGGCGCACAACTGGAGTCGGCCCTGATTTACCTGCGCCAGACCCAGCCAAAACTTCATGCAAGCGACCTTGAACTGGCACACGCTATTCTCGTCCAATAGTTATCCTCGTTCCTCCGGAGTCGTTCCATGCGTAGCCCGCTGATTGTCGCCACCCTTGGCCTGCTGCTGTTGGCCGATGTAACCCAGGCGCACACCCTGGTTGCCACCAGCAACATCCTCATCAATGCCACTCGCCGGACCCTTGATTTCACTTCCGATACCACGACGTCCATCCGTGACGCGAAAATCGTTCGAGAAGCCCATGACGATGCCGCCAGTTTCGTCGCCAGTGATGGTGATATCCGGGGCGCGCACCTGGAAGCAGCGCTCAACCTATTGCGCACCCGCGTGCCGGAAGCTCGGGACGCCAGTGATCAGGTCATCGCCGAAGCCATCCTCGCACTGTGAGGTCGCTAAATGCCTGGCTTCTGATGGGGGCCATGTTGCTGCTCGGCAACACGGCTCAGGCCGGACTGCAATTACAGCTCAAGACCGAAGGCCTGAGTCCCGCGCAACAGCAGGCCAGCCAGGCGCTGCTTGATGAAGCCATGCAGGCGTTGCCGCCGCGGTTCATCGAGCAGCTCGACCGACGCATCGACGTTGGCTGGACCGATGACATGCCGAGCAATGCCTACGGCCAGGCGTCGCTGGTGTCCGAACTCGACCTGAACCGCAACCTGCTCGCCAGCCTCACCGACGGCAGCGCCGCAACCAAGAAGACTTATCGCCCCCACGGCACCGTGCGCAGGGAAATGCTGGCCACGGTGCTGCACGAACTCACCCACATCTATGACCGCTCGCGTTTTTGGCCAGCCGCCGAACGCACGCTGATCCAGCACTGCACCCGGCGCACCAACAGCTCCGGCCTGATCGGCATTCCGGATGAATGCCGTGGCCAATCCGACCGACGCTTTACCCTCAGCGATGACCCGCGCCTGCTCGACCTCGCAGGCTGGCCGCAATACGTGGGCCGTCGCGGCGAGCGCGAACAGTACAACCGCCAGATCGCCCGCAGCCCGGACATCTACGAGACCAGCAGCCCCAAAGAGTTCGTCGCGGTGAACATGGAGTATTTCCTCCTCGACCCGAGCTACGTCTGTCGCCGCCCAGCGCTCTACCGCTACTACAAAGAACATTTCGGCTGGGCTCCCGCCGCCAAAGACACCTGCGGCAAATCGTTCGCCTTCCTCAATGCCGGTAACGACTTCGCCAAACAGCCTTTGGGCCAGGTCGATCCGGAGCGGGTGTATGCCGTGGATTATCTGTTGGCCGAAGCCAACCAGAACTGGGTCAGCCGCTGGGGCCACAGCATGTTGCGCCTGGTGATCTGTGCTCCCGGCCGGCCAAGAGGGCCGGATTGCCGGCTGGATCTGGATCAACACCTGGTGTTGTCCTACCGCGCCTTCGTCGGTGATGTACAGCTGTCGAGCTGGGATGGATTGGTCGGCAAATACCCGTCGCGCCTGTTCGTCCTGCCGCTGGCCCAGGTCATCGATGAGTACACCAAGACCGAATTGCGCAGCCTCGCCTCGGTGCCGCTGAACCTGTCGCGCAACGAGATCGAAGACGTGGTGGAACACGCCGCCGAGATGCACTGGAGCTACGACGGCAATTACTTCTTCCTGTCCAACAACTGCGCGGTAGAAGGCCTGAAGTTGCTGCGCAGCGGCACCAACAACGCGAAGCTGGTCGGGCTGGACAACATCATGCCCAACGGCTTGCTGGAAGTGCTCAAGGGTCGCGGCCTGGCGGATACCAGCGTGCTGGACGATCCTCGCGAAGCGCTGCGGCTTGGCTATCGCTTCGACTCTTTCCGAGATCGCTATCAAGCGATGTTCGAGGTGCTGAAAAAGCACCTGCCGATCAAACAGGACAAGGTCGAAGACTGGCTGGCCTTAAAGGCCGAAGAGCGTCGTCAATGGATTGATCAGGCTGACCTGCGCACCAGCGCGGCTTTGCTGCTACTGGAGCAGGCCGCTTTCCGGCAACAACTGGTGCTGGCCCAGGACGAAGTGAAGCAACGCTATCTCGGTGCCCGGGAATTGAAGAGCGGCGGTATGGACAAGGCCAATGCGACGTTGAAGCAGATTCTCGCCAACAGCGGCTTCCTCAGTCGTCCGGCGGAGCTGCTCGGTACCGGCGGTTATGGCTTGCCGCAACCCAGCGAGTGGCAACGCCTGGAATCGGAAAGCAGCCTGAGGCAAAAGCAGCTCCAGGCGCTGACTGGCGACCTGGACAAGGAAGTGAGAGCGTTGCTCGACCCGAGTCGCGCGGCGGAGATGGCTGCCAACGAAGCCAACCTGAAGCAGGTTGGCGAGCATTTGCGTAAATTGCACAAAGCGGCGGGCGGATTGGAATTGCCGTAGTGATTGCAGCCCACTGTAGGAGCGAGCCTGCTCGCGATGGACTTGAAAGCGACGGGTTCCGTCGGGAAACACGCGTTATCGTTAACAACCATCGCGAGCAGGCTCGCTCCTACAGTTTCATCACATCAGAGCACCCCTTCCAGAATTTCATAGACGATCCCGGTACCCACGGCGATCAGCACAATGTCGCCACCCGCGCGGCGCCATTCGTAACCCTGGTAATACGGCAGCCGGCTCAGCGCGCGATTATCCAGGCGCTCACCGTAATAACCGTGCGGCAACGGCCGACCACGCTCCAGATGAATGCCTGGAGGTGGCGGCGCCCCCCGTACGAAGTAGCCATGATTGTCATGAATCGTCTGGCGCACCGGACCAAAGTCCCGTGGCGGAGGGCCGCCGCGATGGTTGTCCTGGGGGCCGCGATGGTCATCGCCACGGTTATCGTAATGGCCCTGTTGCTGACCGCCGCGGTCGTGATCGTCGCGCTGATCGGCGCTGGCGTGCAGCAACGGGGTGGCACTGAGCATCAGCACGCCCAGGCTGGCAATCAGACGTTTCGGCATTTTCATCGGGTCTTTCCTCACGGCACACACAGCAAAAAGGGCTTCAGAACGTAGTCCTGAAGCCCTCGGTCTTGCTGTTTAGTCTGTACCGCTAGGCTCTAATTCCTCTGTATCAGGAACTTTACCTTCAGCTGACGCGGGCCTGACGCACGCCATCGGCCAGCGCCGCGCAAAGGCTCAGTACACCATCGACCGCCTGATCCGGCGTCGAGGCGTTGGCGATGTGATCGATCAACGCCGAACCCACCACCACACCGTCGGCCAGACGCGCGATTGACGCCGCTTGCTCCGGTGTACGAATACCGAAACCGATGCTGATCGGCAGATCAGTGTGGCGGCGCAGACGGGCCACCGCTTCTTCAACGTGCTCCAGCGTCGCCGCGCCGGCACCAGTCACACCGGCCACAGACACGTAGTAAACGAAACCGGAGCTACCGTTCAAGACCGTCGGCAAACGCACATCATCGGTCGTCGGGGTAGTCAGACGGATGAAGTCCAGACCGGCAGCCTGGGCCGGGTCGCACAGTTCGCCGTTGTGCTCGGGCGGCAGGTCGACAACGATCAGGCCATCCACGCCGGCCTCTTTGGCATCGGCGATGAAGCGCGGTACGCCGTACATGTGGATCGGGTTGAAGTAACCCATCAGCACCAGCGGCGTATCGCTGTTGCCTTCGCGGAACTCGCGAACCATTTGCAGGGTTTTCGCCAGGTTCTGTTTGGCGCCCAAGGCGCGGATGTTGGCCAGCTGGATCGCCGGGCCGTCAGCCATTGGGTCGGTGAAAGGCATGCCCAACTCGATCACGTCGGCGCCCGCACCAGGCAAACCTTTGAGGATCGCCAGGGAAGTGTCATAGCTCGGGTCGCCGGCGGTGACGAAGGTCACCAGGGCGGCGCGGTTTTGTTCCTTGAGTTCGGCAAAACGCGTTTGCAGGCGGCTCATCAGTGTTTCTCCTGCTGGGACTGCACTTGTTGAGAGTTTTCCATGTGGTGCATGACGGTCTGCATGTCTTTGTCCCCGCGACCGGACAGGTTGACCACCATCAGGTGATCTTTCGGCAGGGTCGGTGCGCGTTTGAACACTTCGGCCAAGGCATGGGCGCTTTCCAGTGCAGGAATAATCCCTTCCAGGCGGCAGCATTTGTGGAACGCTTCGAGGGCTTCGTCGTCGGTCACCGAGGTGTATTGAACGCGACCGATGTCATGCAACCAGGCGTGTTCCGGGCCGATGCCTGGGTAGTCGAGGCCGGCGGAGATCGAGTGGGCGTCGATGATCTGGCCGTCGTCATCCTGCAGCAGGAAAGTGCGGTTGCCGTGCAATACGCCCGGTACGCCGCCATTCAGGCTGGCCGCGTGCTTGCCGGTCTCGATGCCGTAACCGGCCGCTTCGACACCAATGATTTCGACGCTCTTGTCGTCAAGGAACGGGTGGAACAGGCCCATGGCGTTGGAGCCACCGCCGATGCACGCCACCAGGCTGTCTGGCAGACGGCCTTCCTGGGCTTGCAATTGGTCACGGGTTTCCTTGCCGATGACGGCCTGGAAGTCGCGAACCATCGCAGGGTAAGGGTGCGGACCGGCCACGGTGCCGATCAGGTAGAAGGTGCTGTCGACGTTGGTCACCCAGTCACGCAGCGCTTCGTTCATCGCGTCTTTCAGGGTGCCGGTGCCGGCCACGACCGGGATCACCTCGGCGCCCAGCAGTTTCATGCGGAACACGTTGGCTTGCTGACGCTCGATGTCGGTGGTGCCCATGTAGATCACGCAGTCGAGGCCAAAACGCGCCGCCACGGTGGCCGTCGCCACGCCGTGCATGCCGGCGCCGGTCTCGGCGATGATGCGTTTCTTGCCCATGCGCCGCGCCAGCAGGATCTGGCCGATGCAGTTGTTGATCTTGTGCGCGCCGGTGTGGTTCAGCTCTTCACGCTTGAGATAAATCTTCGCGCCGCCACAGAACTCGGTCAGGCGTTCAGCGAAATAGAGTGGGCTTGGACGTCCGACATAGTCGCGCTGGAAGTAGGCCAATTCTTCTTTGAATGCCGGATCTTCCTTGGCCGCTTCGTACTCGCGGGCCAGATCGAGGATCAACGGCATCAGGGTTTCGGCGACGTAGCGGCCGCCGAACGAGCCAAACAGGCCGTTGGCGTCGGGGCCGTTGCGCAGATTAGTCTGGGTCATGGGTCGCTCCGGTTGAATGGGTGAGATGAAGCTTTTGAAAAGAGAGTGGGCTTAACTCTACCCCTGACGCCTCAGGCTGAAAACCGATAAGATCGCCGCAACCTGTCAGGAAAACTCACAGATCCCATGAGCCACGACCTTCCCCCGCTGAACGCGCTTCGCGCCTTCGAAGCCACTGCCCGCCTGAACAGCGTCAGCCAGGCCGCCGAACAGCTGCACGTCACCCATGGCGCAGTCAGCCGGCAATTGAAAGTGCTCGAAGAGCATCTCGGGGTGAGTCTGTTCATCAAGGAGGGTCGCGGCCTTAAACTCACAGATGCCGGCGTGCGTTTGCGCGATGCCAGCGCTGAAGCCTTTGAGCGCTTGCGCACGGTCTGCGCCGAGCTGACCCAAAGCACCGCCGACGCGCCGTTCGTGCTCGGCTGTTCGGGCAGTCTGCTGGCGCGCTGGTTTATTCCGCGTTTGGGTCGGTTGAATGCTGATCTACCGGACCTGCGCCTGCACTTGTCCGCCGGAGAAGGCGATCTCGATCCCCGTCGTCCGGGGCTGGACGCTTTGCTGGTGTTCGCCGAGCCGCCATGGCCTGCGGACATGCAGGTTTACGAATTGGCCAGCGAACGCATCGGCCCGGTCATGAGCCCACGCTTCGCCGATTACGAACTGCTTCAACAGGCGCCAGCAAGCGCTCTGTTGAAGCAGCCGTTGCTGCACACCACTTCCCGTCCGCAGGCCTGGCCAAGCTGGGCGCAGCAAAGTGGCCTCGACGCCAAAGCGTTGAAGTACGGACAGGGTTTCGAGCATTTGTATTATTTGCTGGAGGCGGCAGTGGCCGGTCTCGGTGTCGCGATTGCCCCTGAACCTTTAGTCGCCGAGGACTTGAAGGCAGGGCGCCTGGTTGCGCCGTGGGGTTTCAGCGAAACCCCGGCGCAACTGGCGTTGTGGCTACCCAAACGCGCCGCGGACGGACGCGCTCGGCAACTGGCGCAGTGGCTCAAAAACGAACTGCGCCAAACAGATTAGTCACCGCGTTTGCACAGCAAGTAAGCCGCAAGCAGACCCAGTGCGCCCACCGCGACACCGGCTGTAGTCCAAGGGTGTTCCTGGGCGTAGTCCCGAGTGGCGATCCCGGTTTCACGGGTTTTGACTTTGACTTCTTCGTACGCATCGCCGAGCAAATGACGCGAATGCTTGAGGGCGCTCTCGGCGTTGGCTTTCAACGCCTTGAGGGTTTTACGCGACTCGTCCGAGGCGTCGTCCTTCAGGTTCTCCAAAGACTTCAACAGACTCTCGATCTCGGCTTCCATGCTTTGCAATGAGGCTTTACGTAAAGAGGTATTGGCCATGGTGGCTCTCCTGCATTGATGATGAGTGACGTGTGTTGGTTGGGACTTCAGAGGTTCAAGAAAGTGCAGTAAATCTGAACTTCTGCCTCTTGAAGGCCGGCAGAAGTAATACGAAAAATCACTGCTAGGCTGTATTTCACACCCTGAGGAGAACGCCCATGACTGACCATCACACTTACAAGAAAGTCGAACTTGTCGGCTCATCCACCAGCAGCATTGAAGACGCCATCAACAACGCGCTGGCCGAAGCCAGTAAAAGTCTCAAGTACATGGAATGGTTCGAAGTGACCGAAACCCGCGGACACATCAAGGACGGCAAGGCAGCGCACTTCCAGGTGACGCTCAAGGTCGGGTTCCGGATTGCCAGCAGCTAAGATTGAGCTAGTCTTCTGAACTTGCGCGCTGGCCGAGTGCCATAGGGAATGGCAAAGCGCTACATGAGTGCATCCGGCTGATGGCTGGATGCTCCCTTTGATCCGACCAGGGAATGCGACCGATGAAGAAGTTTATGTTGGCGGTAGGTTTGTTGAGCCTTGCGGGCGCGGCGTTTGCTGACGGCAAGCCATGCGAAGAGCTGAAAGCCGAAATCGCAGCGAAGCTGGATGCCAGAGGTGTGTCGAACTACTCACTGGAAATTGTAGATAAAGGCGCTGCTGCTGGCGGAAAAGTCGTCGGCACCTGTGAGAAAGGCACCAAGGAAATCGTCTACAAACGCGGATGATCCCCCTTCAATTCACTGTAGGAGCGAGCTTGCTCGCGATGGACCATAACGATAGCGCGTGTTTTCTGAATAAACCCGGGCGCTCTCTCGTCCATCGCGAGCAAGCTCGCTCCTACAGGTCTCAGCCCTTCATGACTTGCGCCAGCAACTCATAGGAATGCACGCGATCGGCATGTTCATACAGGTCGCAGGTAAAAATCAGCTCGTCTGCCTGGGTCTGCTCGATCAATACGTCCAGTTTGGCGCGGATCTTCTGTGGGCTGCCCACCATCGCCAGTCCCAGGAAATCATGCACCGCGTCTTTCTCATGGGGCAGCCACAGGCCATCCATGGTTTTCACCGGTGGACGCTGGACCAGGCTTTGACCACGCATCAACGCGAGGATGCGCTGGTAAACCGATGTCGCCAGATACTCGGCCTGCTCGTCGGTGTCAGCCGCTACCAGCGGAACGCCAAGCATCACGTAGGGCTTGTCCAGTACCGCTGAAGGCTTGAAGTGATTGCGATAGACGCGAATCGCCTCATGCATGAAGCGCGGTGCGAAATGGGAAGCGAACGCGTAGGGCAAACCGCGCTCACCTGCCAGTTGTGCACTGAACAGGCTCGACCCCAACAACCAGACCGGGACGTTGGTGCCGGTGCCCGGCATGGCGATGATTCGCTGGTCTGGCGTGCGTGGACCGAGGTAGCGCACCAGCTCCGCCACATCTTCGGGGAAATCATCGGCACTGCCGGAACGCTCGCGACGCAAGGCGCGTGCAGTCATCTGATCGGAACCGGGGGCGCGGCCCAGGCCCAGGTCGATCCGGCCCGGATACAGGCTTTCGAGGGTGCCGAACTGCTCGGCGATCACCAATGGCGCGTGGTTGGGCAACATTACGCCACCTGAACCGACCCGAATGGTCGACGTGCCGCCGGCCAGATAGCCCAGCAACACCGAAGTCGCGGAGCTGGCGATGCCGTCCATGTTGTGGTGCTCGGCCACCCAGAAGCGGTTGTAGCCAAATTTTTCGACGTGCTGCGCCAGGTCCAGGGAGTTGCGCAGCGACTGGGCCGCGCTGCCGTTCTCGCGCACGGGCACCAGATCAAGGGTCGAGAATTTGATATCGGACAGTCGTTTCATAAACCTGCTTCTCCAGTTGAGGTCGCAGGTTTTTTCTTGCAAACGAAAACCTGCCGAATCCATAAGCGTGCTTCATGCAATGAGGGCATATACCCGAGTTTCAATAGTCGAGACAAAAAAACCTACGAAAACGGTAGGACTAATGAATTCAGGTGAACTTTGCACCGCCGTCTATCCTCAGAACCCTGGCAACCGAAAACCACGAAGGCGCGATGCTTCGCGCCGGATCTTGAGGAGGCAGACATGGCTATTACCAAGAAAGCATCGGCGCATTGGGAAGGTGACCTGAAAACCGGCATCGGCTCGATTTCCACCGAAACCGGTGTTCTCAGAGAAGCGCCCTACGGCTTCAAGGCACGTTTCGAAGGCGGTAAAGGCACCAATCCGGAAGAGCTGATCGGCGCGGCCCACGCCGGTTGTTTCTCCATGGCTTTTTCGATGATTCTCGGCGACGCCGGTCTCAAGGCTGACAGCATCGATACGAATGCCGAGGTCACGCTGGACCAGGTCGACGGAGGGTTTTCGATCACTGCGGTGAAGTTGATCCTGAAGGCGAAAATCCCTGGGGCGACCCAGGCGCAGTTCGAGGAATTGAGCAATAAAGCCAAAGAAGGCTGCCCGGTGTCCAAAGTGCTGAATGCGAAAATCAGCCTGGATGCGACGCTGCTCTAGACCCGTCTTATCGGGCAAAAAAAATCGCAGCCTTCGACAGGCTGCGATTTTTTTGCGCTGAAACAAAACCCGGCTGGCGTCCCTGTGGTCGAATAAATGACAGTAGTGAAAACGCATCAACCTGCGTGCTGCTTCAAAGGAGCTTCAACCATGAAACGTTTTGCCCTGGCGATTATCTGCAGTGTGCTGGCCACTTCGGCACTCGCTGCGCCCAAGGATTGCGAAGAACTCAAGAATGAGATCGAAGTGAAGATTCAGGCGAATGCCGTGCCCTCCTACACGCTGGAAATCGTGTCGAAGGAAGAGGCCGCCCAGCATGACGCCGCGATGGTCGTCGGCACTTGCGACAACGGCACCAAAGCCATCATTTACCAGAAGAACGACAGTTGATCCGCCTCACATGAGGCAATAGGACTCTCGGTCTTCAGCGACGATTTCCCGCTTGGAGTTGTACAAACGAGCGCCGGGAGTGAACGCTATCGAACGGCCTTCCAGCACATAACGCTGGCCTGCTTCGAAATGATCGTAGTTGATGGTCAGGTAGCACAACCGTTCCGTGGGACCGCTCATCACACCAAAGCCCCCGCCACCGGGCACTTCAAAGTCGAATCGAACGACCAGCTCATGGCTGCCGGGCGTCACCTGGAAGAAACGCCCGTCGCGCAGTCGCTGCTTGTCCAGTCGTTCCGCCATCAGCAACTTATCGTTCGGGAATGGCGTAGAAAACTCGACCCAGGCCATCTGAGGATTGACCGCTGGTAACGGGCTCTGGCAACCGGCAAAGGCGCTTGCCGCGAGCAATAGCAATAACCTGCGCATGACGAATGTCCCGATGTTTGGTCATTCAGCATAACGCCGATCAGGTCCGTTGACAGCCTGCCGGTGTGCCTTGGCCTATCACTTTTCGCTGTTGGTCATAGAGCTTGGCCCACGGCCGAAAACCGATATTCCCTGCTTGCAGCTGATATTTCTCACCCGCGTTGAAATTGTTGAATTTCACATTCAGTTGGCAATCGCGCCATAGCGGCTCGGCGTCCGGCCCGATGTTGCTCGGATCGACCGGGAACAGATAACGCACCGTCAATTCATGACTGCCGGGCTGGACCTCGAAATAGCGCTTGTCGGTGGAGGCCTTGTCATCGACTTCCAGCGCTTGCAGTGCGGTGTCTTCCTGCGGTGTATCGAGATCGATCCACGCTTGAGACGGATCATGGTGAGGTAATCCGAATCCTGCACAGCCTGTCAGCAACAACAGGCCTCCCGTCAGCATCATCTTGCGCATAGCGGAGCTCCAGTCAGGCGGGATAGTCTTGCGGGAAGACTCTCCAGGGATGATTTTATTTTGATCAGGCCGCTTCCAAGCCTTGGGTTACTTGATCGCGTTTTGCGTGTTTTGTTTCCGGGTGTGTTGTTTTTGTTGCTCAACGGTTGCGCCAGCGTCAGCTATTACGGCCAATTGGCCAGTGGTCAGCTGCAATTGCTGCGGGCTCGGGAGCCGGTTTCCGACGTGATTGCCGACCCCTCCCGCGATCAAAAGCTGCGTGCGCATCTGGCCCAGTCGCAAAAGGCCCGGGCGTTTGCCAGCCAGCAGCTGCATCTGCCGGATAACCAGAGCTACCGTTTGTACGCCGACATTGGCCGACCGTTCGTAGTCTGGAACGTGTTCGCCACGCCGGAATTTTCCCTGACGCCGCAAAACCACTGCTTTCCCGTCGCCGGTTGCGTCGCCTACCGCGGCTATTACAACCAGAGCGCGGCCCGTGGTGAGGCGGCGTTGCTGCGACTGCAAGGTATGGACGTGTCGATCGGCGGCGTCGAGGCCTATTCGACGCTCGGCTGGTTCAACGATCCGATTATCAGTTCGATGATGGGTTGGGGCGATGAACGGTTGGCAACGTTGATCTTCCATGAACTGGCGCATCAGCGCCTTTATGTGAAGGACGACACGGAGTTCAACGAGTCTTTCGCCACGTTCGTTGAACAGGAAGGCACTCGGCAGTGGCGTGCCCATCGCGGTTTGGCGCCGGACAACGGCGCCCAGGCGCAGCGACGGGATCAGTTCATTCAGTTGGTTCTGGATACGCGCTCGCGACTGGAAAAACTCTACGCCCTGCCGCTGCCAACCGAGCAGGTGAGGCAACGCAAAGCAGCAGAATTCGAGCAATTACGCGCCGAATACCGGCAGATACGCGACAACCAGTGGGCTGGAGATAAACGCTATGACGCGTGGATCAACGCGCCGATGAACAATGCGCGGTTGTTGCCGTTCGGTTTGTACGATCAGTGGGTGCCGGCGTTTGCGGCGTTGTTCCGGCAAGCGGGTGGGGATTGGGTGAAGTTTTATGCGGCGGTGGAGAAGCTTGGTGCTTTGGAGGTTACTGAGCGCAAGGCGGCATTGAAGGCGTTGGCGGAATCGAACACTTCCGGTGATTGAACGGCCCCCTTCGCGGGCAAGCCTCGCTCCTACGGATGTTCATCAGCCCTTGTAGGAGCGAGGCTTGCCCGCGAAGAGGCCCTTAAAGGTCACAACCAGATTGCATCCCACAGTGGATAATTCCCTACCTTCTCAACCAAACCCGCACGCAACGGGTTAGCGACGATGTAGCGAGCAACCGCCTGCAAGTCCTCTTCCTTTCGAATGGCGCGATCATGATAACCGTGTTGCCAAACCGGACCTTGGCGGCCAACTGAACGATTAAGCGTCACTGCAATGCGTGATTTGGTCCGAGCCATCAACTTGGGCAGCTGAGTATTTTGTAGCTCGATCAACCAATGGAAATGATCAGGCATGACGACCCAAGCTAGCGACGTCGCAAACTCTTCTCGCTCTACCGTTCGAAAAGCATCAACCACCAAACGCCCATTGTAGAAGTCGCGGAACAACGGTTCTCGATTCAAAAGCACCGCTGTCAGTAGGTAAATCTGCCCGGACTCCGAATATCGTCCTGTGCGCAATCGGTGAGCGTGTTTTAACTCCGGCAATGATGATCCTCCTTGATCGTGGCATGCCTCTTCAGGCTAGAACGACAAGCAGGATTTTGAGTAAGAACAGTTGATCAGGATGTGTATCGGAGGACGCCTTCGCGGGCAAGCCTCGCTCCTACAGGTTCAGCGTCGTTCACGATATGGGCGAACGACGCTGAACCTGTAGGAGCGAGGCTTGCCCGCGAAGGCGTACTTGCTAGCGCTGCAAAAACGCCCGATGCATCTCATCCAGCGTTTCAAAATGATAGGTCGGCGCTTCTGCGCTCAGCTCTTCGCGACTGCCAAACCCGTAACCCACCGCCGCCGCATCCAGCCCATTGCTGCGCGCGCCGATCAGGTCGTGTTTGCGGTCGCCGATCATCAAGGTGTTGGCCCGGTCCAGGCCTTCTTCCGCCATCAGGTGGGCGATCAACTCGACTTTGTTGGTCCGCGTGCCATCCAGCTCGCTGCCGTAAATCACCTTGAAGTGTTTGCCAAAGTCGAAGTGCCGGGCGATTTCCCGGGCGAAGATCCACGGCTTGGAGGTCGCGATGTACAGCTGACGCCCTTGCCCGCCGAGGGTTTCGAGCAGCGGCGTGACGCCATCGAATACGCGGTTTTCGTAAAGGCCGGTGACCTTGAAGCGCTCGCGATAGAAATTCACCGCCTCCCACGCCTTGGGCTCGTCGAAGTCGTAGAACTGCATGAACGCCTGCAACAACGGCGGGCCGATGAAGTGTTCAAGCTTGGTCAGGTCGGGTTCTTCGATACCGAGTTTGCTCAGGGCGAACTGGATCGAACGGGTGATGCCCTCGCGCGGGTCGGTCAGGGTGCCATCGAGGTCGAACAAAACGGTTTGGTAATGCATGTTGAATCCTGAATAAGGGCGCGGGGTCAGAGCTGATCGTAGCCTTCGGCCAGATGCAGGTCCTTGAGCTTCACGTAATTCGCCGCGCTGTAGGTGAAAAAGGCTTTTTCCTTGTCCGTCAGCGGGCGGACCTGTTTCACCGGACTCCCCACATAGAGAAAACCACTGTCCAGGCGCTTGCCCGGTGGCACCAGGCTACCGGCGCCGATGATCACATCATCCGCGACCACCGCACCGTCCATGACGATGCTGCCCATGCCGATCAACACCCGGCTACCCACGCTGCACCCATGAAGCATGACTTTGTGCGCGATGGTCACGTCGTCGCCGATCAGCAACGGAAAGCCATCGGGGTTGAACGGCCCGGCGTGGGTGATGTGCAGTACACAGCCGTCCTGCACACTGGTGCGCGCACCGATGCGGATGCGGTGCATGTCGCCGCGGATCACCGTCAGCGGCCAAACGGAGCTGTCATCGCCGATTTCGACGTCGCCGATCACCACCGCCGAACTGTCGACAAAAGCGCCTTTGCCCAGCAGCGGCGTGTGGTTCTGATACTTGCGAAGGGTCACGATAGGGTTTCTCTCTGTTGCCGATAGCTGCGGTGAGCGTCGATTGTAATTAAGATGGCCGCATGTTTCTTCCAGCCAAGGTGCCAAACGTGAGCGTGAACAACCCTCTTTTGCAGTCCTACGACCTGCCGCCGTTCTCGGCGATCCGGGCCGAACACGTGCAACCGGCCATTGAACAGATCCTGGCTGACAACCGCGCCGCGATTATCGAGATCCTCAAAACCCAGGGCAAACAACCGACCTGGGCCGGCCTGGTGCTGGCGATGGACGAGCTCAACGATCGTCTCGGCGCAGCCTGGAGCCCGGTCAGTCACCTGAACGCCGTGTGCAACAGCCCCGAGTTGCGCGAAGCCTACGAATCCTGCCTGCCAGCGCTCAGCGCCTACTCCACCGAGCTGGGCCAGAACCGCGAACTGTTCGAGGCCTTCGAAGCCTTGGCCAACAGCCCGGAAGCCGCCGGTTTCGACGTCGCGCAGAAAACTATCCTGGAACACTCCCTGCGTGACTTCCGCCTGTCGGGTATCGACCTGCCAGAAGCCGAGCAGAAACGTTACGCCGAAGTACAAAGCAAGCTCTCCGAACTGGGCAGCCGCTTCTCCAACCAACTGCTCGACGCGACTCAAGCCTGGACCAAGCACGTTACCGACGAAGCCGCCCTCGCCGGCCTGACCGATTCGGCCAAGGCACAAATGGCTGCGGCAGCGCAGGCCAAAGATCTGGAAGGCTTCCTGATCACCCTGGAATTCCCGAACTACTACGCGGTGATGACCTACGCCCAGGACCGTGCCCTGCGCGAAGAAGTCTACGCCGCCTACTGCACCCGTGCGTCGGACCAAGGCCCGAATGCCGGTCAGAACGATAACGGGCCGGTGATGGAAGAAATCCTCGACCTGCGTCAGGAGCTGGCAAAGCTGCTGGGTTTCGCCAGTTTCTCGGAGCTGAGCCTGGCCACCAAGATGGCCGAATCCAGCGATCAGGTGCTCAGCTTCCTGCGCGATCTGGCCAAGCGCAGCAAGCCGTTCGCCGCTCAGGATCTGGACCAGCTCAAGGCTTACGCCGCCGAACAAGGCTGCCCGGACCTGCAAAGCTGGGACAGCGGTTTCTACGGTGAAAAACTCCGCGAACAACGTTACAGCGTTGCCCAGGAAGCCCTGCGCGCTTACTTCCCGATCGACAAAGTGCTGGGCGGTTTGTTCGCCATCGTTCAACGTTTGTACGGCATCGAGATCGCCGAACAGAAAGGCTTCGACACCTGGCACCCTGACGTTCGCCTGTTCGAGATCAAGGAAAACGGCCAGCACGTCGGCCGCTTCTTCTTTGACCTCTACGCCCGCGCCAACAAGCGCGGCGGCGCATGGATGGACGGCGCCCGCGACCGTCGTCGCACGGCTGAGGGCGTGTTGCAAAGCCCGGTGGCCAACCTGGTGTGCAACTTCACCCCGGCCGACAGCGGCAAACCGGCGCTGCTGACCCACGACGAAGTGACCACCCTGTTCCACGAATTCGGCCACGGCCTGCATCACCTGCTGACCCGCGTCGAACACGCCGGCGTATCCGGCATCAACGGCGTAGCGTGGGACGCGGTCGAGTTGCCAAGCCAGTTCATGGAAAACTGGTGCTGGGAGCCGGAAGGCCTGGCGCTGATCTCCGGTCACTACGAAACCGGTGAGCCGCTGCCGCAGGACCTGCTGGGCAAGATGCTCGCCGCGAAAAACTTCCAGTCCGGCCTGATGATGGTGCGTCAGCTCGAATTTTCGCTGTTCGACTTCGAACTGCACGCCACACACGGCGATGGCCGCAGCGTGCTGCAAGTGCTCGAAGGCATACGCGACGAGGTCTCGGTCATGCGTCCGCCGGCTTACAACCGCTTCCCGAACAGCTTTGCGCACATCTTCGCTGGCGGTTATGCGGCGGGTTACTACAGCTACAAATGGGCTGAAGTACTCTCGGCAGACGCCTTCTCGAAATTCGAAGAGGACGGCGTGCTCAACGCCGAAACCGGCCGCGCCTTCCGCGAAGCGATCCTCGCGCGCGGTGGTTCGCAGGAGCCGATGGTGCTGTTCGTCGACTTCCGTGGCCGTGCCCCGTCGATTGACGCACTCTTGCGCCACAGCGGCCTGAGTGAGGACGCAGCAGCATGAGCGAGGGACCTGTGAAAACGAAAAAACGCTTTATCGCCGGGGCGGTCTGCCCGGCCTGCAGCGAGCCGGACAAATTGATGATGTGGAGCGAGGACGATGTCCCGCATCGTGAGTGCGTGGGCTGCGGTTATTCCGACACGTTGAATGAACAAGGCCTGTCCGTGCCCAAGGAATTGGGCACACGGGTCAACACATCGGCGCTGAAGGCGCCGGACGCCAAGGTTCAGGCCGTGCAGTTTTTCCCAAACCCGAAGCTGAAGAAAAAGCCTGACGAACACTGAGTGCAGCAATGACCTCCCGCAGTGCAATGCTGTGGGAGGTGCTGTTACTCAACGTGGGCCGATTTGAACCAGCTTTTCATCGAGCAGGCCGCGAACGGGCTTGTACTGCATTCCCCGTTGGCCAGGGCCGTGCGCAGCTTCTCGGCATCCGCCTGCATCATGTAACGAATACCGTCCTTGAAATGGGTGCTGTCGCCAAAGCCACCTTGAGTCATCTCGTTCAGGGCGTCTTCCTTGCTCCAACCCTGCACCACTACCCGGTACATGGCGGCCATCAGGCCGGTCCGGTCCGAACCATGCTTGCAGTGCATCAACACCGGGCCCTTGGCTTCGGCGGCTTGAATGGTGCGAAGGGCCTTGAGCACATCCGCGTCATCCACGTGGTTGGTGCGATAGGGCAACTGCACCTGGTCTATACCGGGCGTGGCCAGCCAGCTTGAATCCGACTCGGGCAGGAAGTTGATCACGGTGGCGACCTTGAGTTTTTCCAGCAACGGGACGGCTCCGCGGTCAGGCAATGCACTGCGGTAGAGCGTTGGAGACATCTGGAAGAGGTTGTACTGCACCTCGACCGATTGAGCCCACTCCGCAGGACGGGGTGCGACCGCATCGTCAGCGTGGGCGAGCGTCAGATTGAGGAATGCGACCAGCGACAGGCACATCGCAGGGATAAGACGTAGGGACATGCTCGGCGACCGTATGCAAAAAGGCGGGATGACGACGCCAGATTGAGCCCTGATCAGTCAAAGACCTGTGAGCCGTCTGTCAAAGAATCGTGAATCATCCATTTATATACGATTGATCAACCATGGACGACGGTAGTTTCATGCCCCATTGCAACTAAGCCTGTATGAATCTCACACAGGCTTAGTTAATAAACAGGCTTAAGGGTTGACGATACTGGAATACGCTTTCGCCAAGGCCAACAGTTTCTCCTTATCATCACTGTCGATATCGCCGTCACCGTCCACATCGCTATTGACTGCTTTGATAGTGAAGGACCGGCCACCATCACTGGAGACCGCCGTCACGTAGGCGGAGTCCACCAGGGACTCGGTCGACAGCTCATTCACGGCGTCCCACCCCAGCTCCTTGCGAGCCAGTTGCATCGATACCTGAGCTTCTCGCGGGTTGACAATACTTGGCGCCAGCAATTGTAAAAAGATACCGCGCTGATTAAATAACGACATTTATTAATTCCATTTAATAAGTAAATACACGAAACTTCGTGCGAAGCGAATACTACTTATCAAGTTAGCATCGGGGCTATTCGATATTTGTTTCCCGGCGTTGCACCAAGTTGTACTTATCAATCAATTCCATAACAAATGGTCATCCTGCTTTGCCAGAGCGCCAAACGGCACTGGCCGGTTCGCTCAACCTTCGATACTGTATGCACATACAGCTACGAGTATCGTCCGATGAGCACTCCCTTGCCACCCCGCGGTCGCGGCACCGCCACCAACCCGCACAACCGCTTCGCGCCAAACCGCTCGGTGGCGGAGGACGATGGCTGGTATCAGGAGGCGCCGATGACCCAGGGCACCGAGGTGCGCATCGAGACCGCTAAAACCATCATCACCCGCAACAACTCGCCAGACTTGCCCTTCGATCGCTCGATCAATCCCTATCGCGGTTGCGAGCATGGCTGCATTTATTGCTACGCACGGCCCAGCCACGCCTATTGGGACATGTCGCCGGGGCTGGATTTCGAAACCCGATTGATCGCCAAGACCAACGCCGCCGATGTGCTGGAAGAACAGCTGTCCAAACGCGGCTATCAATGCGCGCCGATCAACCTGGGCTCCAACACGGATCCTTATCAGCCGATCGAACGCGAACACAAAATCACCCGCAAAACCCTGGAGGTGCTGCTGCGTTACCGTCACCCGGTGACCATCATCACCAAGGGCTCGCTGATTCTTCGCGACCTGGACCTGCTGGCCGAACTTGCCGAGCAAAGGCTGGTGGCGGTGATGATCAGCCTCACCACGCTGGACGATGAACTCAAACGCATCCTCGAACCGCGTGCCGCAGCGCCCAAGGCCCGTCTCCGGGCGATCCGGGTGATGCGTGAAGCCGGGATTCCGGTGGGGGTGTTGTGTTCGCCGATGATTCCGATGATCAACGACAGCGAGCTCGAAAGCCTGTTGACCGAGGCACAGGCGGCCGGCGCGCAAAGTGCGGCCTACATGATGCTGCGCCTGCCACTGGAAGTGGCGCCGTTGTTCGAAGAATGGCTGGCGGCCCACTATCCTCAGCGGGCGGCCCATGTGTTGAGCCTGATCCGCCAGAGCCGCGGTGGCGAGCTCTACGACAGTCGATTTGGTAGCCGGATGCGGGGCGAAGGTCCATTTGCCGACCTGCTGGCGCAACGCTTTGCCAAAACCATCAAACGCCTGGGGCTCAATCAGCGAGAAGGTTTCAATCTGGATTGCGAAGCCTTCTGTCCGCCGGGTCGCCAGATGTCGCTGATTTAAGGACAATTGGCCTATGGTGAGTAATGGAAAACGTGCGACGCATTTAGGCTGGTCACGTTTTTTGTGATCTGGAACACACGTTCTAGAGCGGTTCATTCAGTTTCAGTTAAGATTCGGCCGCTACCTTGTTCATCGAGTGACTGACGGGTCGAGATTTCCGGCCTGGATGTTTTTTATACAGCCACTGGCTTCACACCGGACAAAACGGGAAAATTCCCTGACTCCGCCAATGAGGATGAATTCATGAGTGACAAGGATAAACAGCCGTTGGCTGCGTCGGCTTCAGCCCAAACCGAGGCAGAAACCGCCGATGCAGCGTTGAAGCATATTGTTGACGGCTTTTTGCATTTTCATCATGAGATCTTTCCGCAGCAGGAAGAGCTCTTCAAAAAACTCGCCACGGCTCAACAGCCAAGGGCGATGTTCATTACCTGCGCCGACTCGCGCATCGTGCCTGAACTGATCACTCATAGTTCGCCGGGCGATCTGTTCGTGACCCGTAACGTCGGCAACGTCGTACCGCCTTACGGTCAGATGAACGGTGGCGTATCCACGGCCATCGAGTACGCGGTGCTGGCGCTGGGCGTGCAACACATCATCATCTGCGGCCACTCCGATTGTGGCGCGATGCGTGCGGTGCTCAATCCCGACAGCCTGGAAAAGATGCCCACAGTCAAAGCCTGGCTGCGGCATGCGGAAGTCGCGAAAACCATGGTGCACGACAACTGCAACTGCACCGACGAAAACGAGACCATGCACATCCTCACCGAAGAGAATGTCATCGCCCAATTGCAACACTTGCGTACCCACCCCTCGGTAGCCTCGCGCATGGCGAACGGTCATCTGTTCATCCATGGCTGGGTCTACGACATCGAGACCAGCGCCATCAAAGCTTATGACGCCGATCAGGGTCGTTTCCTGCCGCTCGATGGCAGCCATCCGATACCCGTGGCGACGCCCAAAGCGCGCTTCTAAATCTTCCTAAAAATCTGTGTGGTTTGACCCCGGCCGCTGTTTCAGCGGTCCGGCCTTGCCATGCCTGAAGAAAACTTCGGGAGAATCACCATGCGTGCAGCGCAACTCAAAGCTGTTCTGCCACGGGAGCTGCTCGCTTCAGTGGTCGTGTTTCTGGTCGCCCTGCCCTTGTGCATGGGCATCGCCATCGCCTCGGGCCTGCCACCCGCCAAAGGCCTTATCACCGGGATCGTCGGTGGTCTGGTGGTGGGCTGGCTTGCCGGCTCGCCACTACAAGTCAGTGGCCCGGCGGCCGGGTTGGCCGTTCTGGTATTCGAACTGGTGCGCCAGCACGGCATCGCCATGCTTGGGCCGATCCTGCTACTGGCGGGTTTCCTGCAACTGGTGGCCGGGCGCTTGAAGCTGGGCTGCTGGTTTCGAGTGACGGCGCCGGCGGTGGTCTACGGCATGCTGGCCGGGATTGGCGTGTTGATCGTGTTGTCGCAGGTGCATGTGATGCTCGACTCGGTGCCGAAACCTTCCGGGCTGGATAACCTGGCCGCCTTCCCCGCTGCCGTGGCTCAAGCCCTGCCTTCTTTTGGATGGCAAGCCGGTTTGCTCGGGCTCGCAACGATAGCGGTGATGTGGCTGTGGGAAAAACTCCGCCCACATTCCCTGCGCTTCATTCCGGGAGCGCTACTGGGCGTAGGTCTGGCGACGGTCGCCAGCCTGATGCTCGCCTTGCAGGTCAAACGCGTGGAAGCCCCGGCCAATCTGGCGGAAGCCATCGACTGGCTGAAACCCGAAGACTTGCTCAACCTGGCCGACCCGACCTTGCTGATCGCCGCTTTCGCCGTGGCCTTCATCGCCAGCGCCGAAACCCTGCTCTCGGCCGCAGCGGTAGACCGTATGCACAGCGGTCAACGCTCGGACTTTGACCGGGAGTTGTCGGCTCAGGGTGTCGGCAACATGCTCTGCGGCCTGCTCGGTGCGCTGCCGATGACCGGCGTGATCGTGCGCAGTTCGGCCAACGTGCAGGCCGGCGCCACCACACGAATGTCGACGATATTCCATGGCCTGTGGTTGCTGGCGTTCGTGTTGCTGCTGTCGAGCGTGCTGCAAAGCATTCCCGTGGCGAGCCTGGCGGGTGTGTTGGTTTACACCGGTTTCAAATTGGTGGACCTGAAAGCCTTTCGCAGCCTGGGCCGATACGGCCGGATGCCGATGTTCACTTACGCGGCGACAGCGCTGGCGATCATCTTTACCGATCTGTTGACGGGCGTGCTGATCGGCTTCGGTCTGACGCTGGCGAAACTGGCGTCGAAGGCCTCACGGTTGAAAATCAGCCTGATCGATCTGCCCAAGGACGGCGAAATGGAATTGCGACTGATCGGGGCGGCGACCTTTCTCAAGGTGCCGGCACTGACTCAGGTGCTGGGGACCATCCCCGCCGGCGCGACGGTGCACGTGCCGCTCAATAACCTGAGCTACATCGATCATTCGTGCCTGGAATTGCTTGAGGAATGGGGGCGGGCCAATGCGGCCAAGGGTTCGACGCTGCTGATTGAGGCGCGGGGGTTGAAGCGCAGGCTGGAAGGGCGGTTGCGGACCACCACCGGAGTAGGCTCCACCGCATAACCTTGTAGGAGCCAGCTTGCTGGCGATGAACGATAACGTGGTCTGTCAGATAAACCGCGTTTTCGTTCATCGCCAGCAAGCTGGCTCCTACAGAAGAGGGTTATGCGGCAGGTTGGTCCAGTTCGAGACCTACGCCCAGCCGGCGCGACATGCATGGCCAGCGTTTCCACGCAGCGCCGGTATCCGGGCTGCTGAGCTTCGCGCGGTAGGCTTCGACCGACTCCAGCGCAAAGCTTTCATCGTCGAGCATGTTATCCACCGCGTGGTGCACCACTTCGTCCAGTTGGTTGGCAAATTCCTCACCGATCAGTTGGTGAGCGATCAGGTTGGCGACAGTCATGTCCAAGGGGATCAGTGGCTGGCCAAAATGCTTGATGTACAGGTCGTTGACCTCTTCGACAAACCGATGAGCCAGATAGGCTTCGTCCAGCAGGCTGTCCAGTCCGACGTGCCCTGCCATGATTTCTGGCGGCTGAAGGAAGTATTGCTCGGCAATTTTCAGCACCGGTTTGATCTGTGACTCGATACCCGCTTCCCTGGCGACTTCATTGGCTGCATCCAGCAGATCAGGAACTTCATCGATATAGGCGGCGACAAAACGCGTCAGCACGCCATTGGCATCCGCCTCCGGCAGTTGGATCGATGGGTGTAGATGAGGCAGTTTGCTTTCCAGCTGACGTGTCAGCAGGCCGGTCTCGGCTTCATGTTGTTGGGCTTTTTGGATCTGCTCGCGCAATGCGGCGGTGTTCATGAAAACTCCAGGAAACAAAGGCAATGAAATAGGGAAGACATAACTTAGCTGGCATCCAAAATCTGCTAAGACGCATTTGTCATAAATATTTCATCCTTGAGACGTCAAAGTTATATCGATGTGCCACCACTCATCTGCATCCTTCTCCATTCGTGACCTAGAACGCAAGTCCCAGCTGTTTCAGATGATTTACGCCCTCACATTGCGAGGTAGCAGTCGCTGTCTATACTCGGGTTGGAATGGAGTTAGCTGATGACGTCCGACTGCACACGCAGCAAGACCCGGCGATTCAAGTTCGTAGTCTGAAAAAGCCGCTCCCTTGCCGCAGGTGAAAGCCGGCGGGATAACAAGAACGATAAGGGGAACCCGCAATGATGCGACATCCACACGTCTGGATGGGCCTCCTGTTGTGGTCGATTTTCAGTCAGGCACAAGCGGCCTGGACTGTGAATATGGCGCCGGGAGCGACTGAAATCAGTCACGCAGTATTTGACCTGCACATGACCATTTTCTGGATCTGTGTAGTGATCGGCATCATCGTCTTCGGCGCCATGTTCTGGTCGATGATCCTCCACCGCCGCTCGACCGGGCAGGTGGCCGCCAAGTTTCATGAAAGCACTACCGTCGAAATCCTCTGGACCATCGTGCCCTTCATCATTTTGGTGGCCATGGCGGTACCGGCGACGGCGACCCTGATCAAGATGTACGACGCCAGTGAGCCGGATATCGATATCCAGGTCACCGGCTATCAGTGGAAGTGGCACTACAAATACCTGGGCCAGGACGTCGAGTTCTTCAGCAACCTGGCCACTCCCGCCGACCAGATCCACAACAAGGAAGCCAAGGGCGAGCACTACTTGCTCGAGGTCGACAAGCCGCTGGTGCTGCCGATCGGCGCCAAGGTGCGCTTCCTGGTGACCTCCGCCGACGTCATCCACTCCTGGTGGGTGCCGGCCTTCGCGGTCAAGCGCGATGCGATCCCGGGGTTCGTCAACGAAGCCTGGACCCGCGTAGACAAGCCCGGTCTCTATCGTGGCCAGTGCGCCGAGTTGTGCGGCAAGGACCACGGCTTCATGCCGATCGTGGTCGAGGTCAAGGAAAAGGCCGATTACGAAAAATGGCTGGGCGAGCGCAAGGCCGAAGCTGCGCAACTCAAAGAACTGACCAGCAAGGAATGGACCCTCGACGAGCTCAAGGAGCGCGGCGACAAGGTCTATCACACCACTTGCGTGGCCTGTCACCAGGCCGAAGGCCAGGGCCTGCCGCCGATGTTCCCGGCGCTCAAGGGCTCGAAAATCGCCACCGGACCGATCAAGGATCACTTGGGCATTGTCTTCCACGGCAAGCCTGGCACCGCCATGGCGGCGTTCGGCAAGCAGCTGTCGGAAGTCGATATCGCAGCGGTCGTGACCTACGAACGTAACGCCTGGGGCAACAACAAGGGCGACATGGTCACGCCTAAAGAAGTGCTGGAGCTGAAACAGGCGGAAAGCAAATGACCCGGTCTATTGCGTACACCAGCAACCGGCCGGGGCACTGCGCCCCGGCCCGCCCAGCCTCTCTGTTTGCAGGAGACATGAAATGACGGCTGTCATCGATGACCCTGTCCATACCCATACCGAGCACGCCCATGGCCCTGCCAAAGGCCTGATGCGCTGGGTGCTGACCACCAACCACAAGGATATCGGCACGCTGTACCTGTGGTTCGCGTTCTCCATGTTCCTCTTGGGCGGTTCGTTCGCGATGGTAATTCGCGCCGAACTGTTCCAGCCGGGATTGCAGATCGTCCAGCCGGAATTCTTCAACCAGATGACCACCATGCACGGTCTGGTGATGGTCTTCGGTGCGGTGATGCCGGCCTTCGTCGGCCTCGCCAACTGGATGGTCCCGCTGATGATCGGCGCGCCAGACATGGCGCTGCCACGGATGAACAACTTCAGCTTCTGGCTGTTGCCGGCGGCGTTCCTGCTGTTGGTGTCGACCCTGTTCACCCCTGGTGGCGGGCCGAACTTCGGCTGGACGTTCTACGCGCCGCTATCAACGACCTATGCGCCGGAAAGCGTGACGTTCTTCATCTTTGCCATCCACTTGATGGGGATCAGTTCGATCATGGGCGCGATCAACGTGATCGCCACCATCCTCAACCTGCGCGCCCCCGGCATGACGCTGATGAAAATGCCGCTGTTCGTCTGGACCTGGCTGATCACCGCGTTCCTGCTGATCGCGGTGATGCCGGTACTGGCCGGTTGCGTGACGATGATGCTGATGGACATCCACTTCGGCACCAGCTTCTTCAGTGCTGCCGGTGGCGGTGATCCGGTGTTGTTCCAGCATGTGTTCTGGTTCTTTGGTCACCCGGAGGTGTACATCATGATCCTGCCGGCCTTCGGTGCCGTCAGCTCGATCATCCCGGCGTTCTCGCGCAAGCCGCTGTTTGGCTACACCTCGATGGTCTATGCCACGGCATCTATTGCGTTCCTGTCCTTTATCGTCTGGGCGCACCACATGTTCGTGGTGGGCATACCGCTGGTGGGCGAGCTGTTCTTCATGTACGCCACGCTGCTGATCGCGGTGCCGACCGGGGTGAAGGTGTTCAACTGGGCCAGCACCATGTGGCAAGGCTCGCTGACCTTCGAGACACCGATGCTGTTTGCCGTGGCGTTCGTGATCCTGTTCTCCATCGGCGGCTTCTCCGGGTTGATGCTGGCCATCGCCCCGGCGGACTTCCAGTACCAGGACACCTACTTCGTGGTCGCGCATTTCCACTACGTACTGGTGCCGGGGGCAATCTTCGGGATCTTCGCGTCAGCCTACTACTGGATGCCGAAATGGACCGGCCACATGTACGACGAAACCCTCGGCAAGCTGCACTTCTGGCTGTCGTTCATCGGCATGAACATGGCCTTCTTCCCGATGCACTTCGTGGGACTGGCAGGCATGCCGCGACGGATTCCGGACTACAACCTGCAGTTCGCCGACTTCAACATGGTGTCGTCGATCGGTGCGTTCATGTTCGGCGCCACGCAGATCTTCTTCCTGTTCATCGTGATCAAGACCATCCGCGGCGGCCCGCCAGCACCGGCCAAACCGTGGGATGGCGCGGAAGGCCTGGAGTGGAGCATCCCGTCACCGGCGCCGTACCACACGTTCACCACGCCGCCGGAAGTGAAATGAACACCGTCCTTGTAGGAGCCAGCTTGCTGGCGATGAATTCCACGCGGTGTGCCAGACACACCGCCATCGCTGGCAAGCCAGCTCCTACAGGGGTTTGTGTGGGGATTGGAAACCATGGCTGATTCTGTTTCGATGAAAAAACTGGTCACCCGCCTGTTGCTGGTGGTGGTGGCGATGTTTGTCTTCGGCTTTGCCCTGGTGCCGATCTACGACGTGATGTGCAAGGCGTTCGGCATCAACGGGAAGACCGCCGGGCAATACGAAGGCGAACAAACCGTCGATACCTCGCGGCAGGTCCGCGTGCAGTTTCTGTCGACCAACTCTGCTGACATGTCCTGGGATTTCTACCCCAAGAGCGATGAGTTGACGGCCAACCCTGGGGCGGTCAACGAGATGATCTTCATCGCCCACAACCCGACCGACCGGCCGATGAGCGCGCAAGCGGTGCCGAGCATCGCGCCGAGCAACGCGGCGGCGTATTTCCACAAGACCGAATGTTTCTGCTTTACCCAGCAAGTGCTGCAGCCCGGTCAACGGATCGAGATGCCGGTACGTTTCATCGTTGACCGCGACATGCCCAAGGAAGTGAAGCACCTGACGCTGTCCTACACGCTGTTCGATATCACCGCCCGACATCCACCGGTGGCTGTAAATACTGGCGGCTGAGCGTGCCCGATAAGGAGAACAATAAATGGCAACTCATGAGCACTATTACGTACCGGCCCAAAGCAAATGGCCGATCATCGCCACGGTCGGGATGTTCATCACCGTGTATGGCCTGGCCACCTGGTTCAACGATCTGAAAGCGGCGCGGCCGGAATCCCACGGCCCGTTGATCTTTTTCGTCGGTGGCCTGCTGCTGGCGTACATGCTGTTCGGTTGGTTTGGCACGGTGATCAAGGAAAGTCGCAGCGGTTTGTACAGCGCGCAGATGGATCGCTCGTTCCGCTGGGGCATGAGCTGGTTCATTTTCTCGGAGGTGATGTTCTTCATCGCCTTTTTCGGCGCGTTGTTTTATGTGCGCCATGTGTCCGGTCCCGCCTTGGGTGGCGAAGGCACCAAAGGCCTCGCCCACATGCTGTGGCCTGCCTTCCAGTGGACCTGGCCGCTGCTGAACAACCCGGACTCAAAACTCTTTGTGCCCCCGAAGGAAGTCATCAGCCCCTGGGGTCTGCCGTTGCTCAATACCGTGTTGCTGGTGAGCTCCAGCGTCACGATAACCATCGCCCACCACGCCTTGAGAAAGGGCCATCGCGGTGCGTTGAAAATCTGGCTGGCGATCACCGTGTTGCTGGGCTGCGCGTTCCTCGGCTTCCAGGCCGAAGAGTACATCCACGCCTATCACGAACTGGGCCTGACTCTGGGTTCGGGCATCTATGGCGCGACGTTCTTCATGCTCACCGGATTCCACGGCGCCCACGTAACCATCGGCACCATCATTTTGTTTGTGATGCTGATGCGAATCCTGCGCGGACACTTCGATAACGAGCACCAATTCGGATTCGAGGCAGCGAGCTGGTATTGGCACTTCGTGGACGTGGTTTGGATCGGGTTGTTCATTTTCGTCTACGTGTTGTAGGAGCGAGCTTGCTCGCGAAGGTATTTCAGTCGAAATCAACGTGTCTGACACACCTTCGCCAGCAAGCTGGCTCCTACAAGTTACCAAGGCGCAGTAGAGACCAACTGGCCGCTGAAAAAACCCCAGGCGATCAAGCCGACGGTAACAGCGGCCAGGGCAACACGGACACTCAAGGCAATGACGAGGCGGTTCGAGCTGCTGTCGTCCTTGACCAGAAAAAACAGGCCGCTGAACAGGCTGACAACCGTGGCAATCAGCATCAGGACGATGGCTGCTTTGAGCATGGTGGGACTCCGGGGGACAGGCGATGCACTTGAGTATAGCTATCGCGACCAATGACTTTCTGGCGACGCCATGAAGCGCTTTCGGCCGGGCATCGTGCCGACGCTGGTGGTCGCCCTCCTGCTGCCGCTGCTGGTATCGCTCGGCTTCTGGCAACTGGGCCGTGGCGCGGAGAAAAGCGCGCTGCTGCACACCTACGCCGAGCGCCGTGCCGCCGAACCGATGGCCAGCACCGAACTGCCACACACCGAAGATCCGGCCTTTCGCCGGGTTCGCCTGCACGGCCAGTTCGATGCCGCGCACAGCCTGTTGCTGGATAACCGTCAACGTGACGGCAAGGTTGGCGTCGAGCTGCTGCAACCGTTTCAGGACCAGGCGACCGGGCTCTGGCTGCTGGTCAATCGCGGCTGGCTGCCATGGCCGGACCGGCGCACACCGCCGCAATTCACCACACCCGCCCAGGCATTGAGTCTCGATGCCTGGGTCTACGTTTCCCCCGGCGCAACGTTTCAATTACACGCTGACCCGGACAGCACAACCTGGCCGCAGCTGATCACAGCGGTCGAGCCGACCAGGCTCTGGTCCGCGTTGGGCCGTGAAGGGTTTGCCTACGAATTACGCGCAGAAAACAGCCTTGCGACCTACCGCGCCGACTGGCCGATCGTTGCCACAGGGCCGGAAAAACACATCGCTTATGCCGTGCAGTGGTTCGCCATGTCGATCGCCCTGCTCGGCCTTTTTATCTACCTCGGCTGGCACAACGCAAAGGAGAAACACCATGGGAGCGGCCATGAATCCACCCAGCATGTCTGAAGCGAAAACGCCGGCGAACCGGCGCAAGGGTCGCTTGCAGCTGTTACTGATCCTGCTCGTGGTGATCGGCCCGATGATCCTCGCCACCGGCATGTACAAACTGAATTTCTGGGTGCCGGAAGGCCGCAGCTATCACGGCGAACTGATCGGCAACGGCCAGACCCGCGCCGACCTTGGCGTGCAGGCGCAGGAAGAGCGCTGGCAGCTACTGGTCACGGCACCGAAGGCGTGTGCGGTGGACTGCCAGCAACTGGTGTATCTGGCACGGCAAATCCAGATCGGCCTCGGTCGCGATGCGTCCCGCGCCAGTCATGCCATCGCCACCGCGCAGCCGCTGAACAGTGATTACGAGACTAAACTTCAACGCGAGTACCCGCAGTTGCAGCGTTATCCACTGGACCTGCCGACCTACACCAAAGGCGCTCAGAGCAATGACACGCCGCACCTGTGGATCATCGACCCCCACGGCAATCTGGTGCTGCGCTACGACCCGACGGTGAAGGGTAAGGACTTGCTCAACGACCTGCGCCATCTGCTGAAACTGTCGAACATCGGATAAGGGCATCGTCATGGCCAAACCTGGATTTCGCCTCGCGCTGTTTGCCACCTTGCTGGCACTGATTGTGGTGCTGCTCGGCGCCTACACCCGCCTGACCCACGCCGGTCTCGGCTGCCCGGACTGGCCGGGCTGCTACGGCTTTATCAGCGTGCCGAAAAGCGAAGCCCAGCTGGCGCATGCCGAACTGCACTTTCCCGATGCACCCGTCGAAGCGCACAAGGGCTGGAACGAGATGGTCCACCGTTACTTCGCCGGCACGCTGGGGCTGTTGATCTCGGTGCTGGCCGGTCGCGCGTGGGTGCATCGTCGTCATCCGGGGCAACCGGTGAAGCTGCCGTTGTTTCTGTTGGCGGTGGTGATTGCCCAAGCGGCGTTCGGCATGTGGACGGTGACGCTCAAGCTTTGGCCGCAAGTGGTGACGGGGCATTTGCTCGGTGGGTTCGCGACGTTGAGCCTGTTGTTTCTGCTGACCCTGCGCCTGTCCGGCGTGCTACCTGCGCTGACCGTACCCCGGCGCTTGCAGTACTGGGCGACGGCCGGGTTGTTGCTGGTCATCCTGCAAATCGCCCTCGGCGGATGGGTCAGCTCCAACTACGCGGCGGTGGCCTGCATCGACTTCCCGACCTGCCACGGGCAATGGCTGCCACCGGCGGACTTCGCCAACGGCTTTCACCTGACCCAGCACATCGGCCCCAATTATCTCGGCGGGCAGCTCGACAGCGATGCTCGCACGGCGATTCACCTGACTCACCGTATCGGCGCGCTGTTGGTGACAGTGGTGCTGCTCGGCCTTGCATGGCAACTGAAAGTCGTCGGCATGACGCGCCTGGCCGGGCTGGTGCTGATTGCCCTCGCCGCACAAATCACCCTCGGCATCAGTAACGTGCTGTTCCACCTGCCGCTGCCGGTGGCCGTCGCGCATAACGCCGGCGGCGCAGCGCTGCTGCTGACGATGGTGCTGGTCAATTATCACGCGCGAACCAGTCTGGTTCGGGTCAAGCAACCGACACGCTGGCGGTTCAGCCCGCGTAAACATTCAGCCGGGCCCATAACAATAAAAGGAGAAATGCCATGGCGACTCTGATCGGCGCACGTCACAACCAGGCGATCTGGCGTGACTACCTGGAGCTGACCAAGCCGAAAGTGGTGGTGCTGATGCTCATCACCTCGCTGGTCGGCATGTTCCTCGCGACCCGCGCCGGGGTGCCATGGACCGTGCTGGTGTTCGGCAATCTGGGGATCGCCTTGTGTGCCGGCGGTGCGGCGGCGGTGAATCATGTGGTGGACCGACGCATCGACGCGGTGATGGCCCGAACCCACAAACGCCCCTTGGCCGAAGGCAGGGTCTCACCGACGGCGGCGCTGACGTTCGCATTGGTGCTGGCGGTGCTGGGCCAGGCATTGCTGCTGGCCTTCACCAACCCGCTGACCGCTTGGCTGACCCTCGCCTCCTTGCTCGGTTACGCCGTGGTCTACACCGGTTTCCTCAAACGCGCGACGCCGCAGAACATTGTCATCGGCGGCCTCGCCGGTGCCGCCCCGCCATTGCTCGGCTGGACCGCCGCCACCGGCCACATCAGCGCCGAACCGTTGTTGCTGGTGCTGATCATCTTCGCCTGGACCCCGCCGCACTTCTGGGCGCTGGCGATTCACCGCAAAGAGGAATACGCCAAGGCCGACATTCCGATGCTGCCGGTGACCCACGGCGAGCACTACACCAAGATTCACATCCTGCTCTATACCTTCGCGCTGCTGGCCGTGAGCCTGATGCCGTATGTGATCCACATGAGCGGCATGCTTTACCTGATTTGTGCGTTGGGACTGGGCGCAAGGTTTCTGCAATGGGCCGTGGTGCTGTACCGTGGCACTCGACCGCACGCGGCGATCAACACGTTCAAGTACTCTATTTACTACTTGTTCCTGTTGTTTATCGCGCTGCTCGTAGACCACTACCTACTGTTGAACCTATGACTCGAACCCAGAAAACCGTCTTCATCCTTGTTGCCCTGATCGCACTGGTTCTGGGCCTGACCATCAATAAAGTGCTGTCCGGCAAAGGCCAGGGCGACCCGACCGCGTTGATCGACGCCGGGATCATCCTGTTGCCGCAAAGCCGCAACCTGCCGGACGTGACGATGACCGATCAGGACGGCAAACCGGTGGCGGTCAACGCGCTGAAAGACAAGTGGAGCCTGCTGTTCTTCGGCTACACCTTCTGCCCGGACATCTGCCCCACCACCCTCGCCCAACTGCGCCAGATCAAGAGCGAACTGCCGCCGGAGGCTGTGGATAAATTGCAGATCGTGCTGGTCAGCGTCGACCCGAACCGCGACACACCCAAGCAGCTCAAGCAATACCTGGGCTACTTCGATCCGCAGTTCCAGGGCCTGACGGCGACGTCGGTGGAAGACATTCAGAAACTGGCCAACGCGGTGAGCATTCCGTTCATTCCGGCGGACACCAGCAAACCGAATTACACGGTTGATCACAGCGGCAACCTGGCGGTGATCGGGCCGGACGGGACACAGCGCGGGTTTATCCGGGCGCCGTTGAACAACGCGAAGCTGGTGGCGCAGTTGCCGGTGATGCTCAACCGTAAATAAACCCCTTGTAGGAGCCGGCTTGCCGGCGATGGCGATCTCACGGACGTCATCGCCGGCAAGCCGGCTCCTACAAGATCCGTGTTTCAGGCAAAAAAATGGGGCGCATTCAATGCGCCCCATTTTTCGTTACAGCGTCAGATCAGAACGCCGGCACCACAGCGCCTTTGTACTTCTCAAGGATGAAGGCTTTCACTTCCGGGCTGTGCAGCGCGGCAACCAGTTTCTTCATGTCTTCGCTGTCCTTGTCGTCCGGGCGGGCAACGAGGATGTTCACGTACGGCGAGTCGCTGCCTTCGATGACCAGAGCATCCTTGGCCGGATCGAGCTTGGCTTCCAGCGCATAGTTAGTGTTGATCAGCGCCAGGTCGACCTGGGTCAGCACGCGCGGGATGGTCGCGGCTTCCAGTTCGCGGAATTTCAGGTCCTTGGCGTTCTCGGTGATGTCCTTGACGGTCGACAGGATGTTGTTCGAATCCTTCAACTTGATCAGGCCAGCCTTGGCCAGCAACAGCAAGGCGCGGCCGCCGTTGGTGGCGTCGTTCGGGATCACCACGGTGGCGCCGCCCGGCAGTTCGGTCAGTGCCTTGTACTTGCTGGAATAAGCGCCCAGCGGTTCCAGGTGCACACCGGCTACGGAAACCAGATTAGTGCCCTTGGCCTTGTTGAACTCATCGAGGTATGGCTGGTGCTGGAAGAAGTTGGCGTCCAGACGCTTTTCCGCCACTTGCACGTTCGGCTGAATGTAATCGGTGAAGACTTTGACCTTCAGGTCCACGCCTTCTTTGGCCAGGGCCGGTTTCACGAATTCGAGGATTTCTGCGTGCGGAACCGGGGTGGCCGCAACGGTCAGGGTGTCGGCGTGGGCAGAAAAGGCTGCAACGACAGCGAACGCGACGAGTAGTTTTTTCATTCAGCTAACTCCTTGTGAATATCCGCTTGCGGCGCCTGTTTGCGGCGCCCGCCAGCGAATGGCCTGCTCATAAATTATTTGCGCGAGAAGTGTACGACCAACTTGTCGCCAACCGTTTGCAGCACTTGAACCAATACCAGCAGCAACACCACCGTGACGACCATCACGTCAGTCTGGAAACGCTGGTATCCGAAACGGATCGCCAGGTCACCCAGACCACCGGCGCCCACCACACCGGCCATCGCCGTGTAGGACACCAGTGTAATAGCTGTCACCGTAATCGCCGCGAAGATGCCCGGGCGGGCTTCCGGCAGCAAGGCATTGGTGATGATCTGACGTGTCGTCGCGCCCATGGCCTGGGTCGCTTCGATGATGCCGCGATCCACTTCACGCAAGGCGGTTTCCACCAGACGCGCGAAGAACGGTGTGGCACCGACCACCAGCGGCGGAATCGCACCGGCGACACCCAGCGAAGTGCCGGTGATCAACACGGTGAACGGGATCATCACAATCAGCAAAATGATGAAGGGCAGTGAACGCAGGATGTTCACCACCAGCGACAACATCGCGTATACGCCTTTGGCTTCCAGCAACTGACGCGGGCTGCAGAGAAACAACAGCACGCCCAGCGGCAGGCCCAGCAAAACAGTGAACAACAGCGAACCGCCGAGCATCAGCAGGGTGTCGCCGGTGGCCAGCCAGATTTCGAACCAATCGATGTTGGCGAAAAACGTTGTCAGAGCTTCCATTAACGAAGCACCTCCATATGAACGTCAGCCGCGGTGAAGCGGGCAAACGCCGCCTCCATGTCGCCACCGGTGACCGCCAGGGTCAGTTGCCCATAGGGGATGTCTTTGATGCGGTCGATACGACCGGCCAGGATGCTGTAGTCCACGCCCGTTTCCCGAGCGACGGTTCCCAGCAATGGCGCGTAGGTCGCTTCGCCCTGGAAGGTCAGACGCACGATACGGCCCGGCACGTGAGCAAAGTCGTCGCGCTGTTCGCTTTCGTCGATCTGCTCGTCTTCTTGCACGAAGCGTTTGGTGGTCGGGTGTTTCGGGTGCAGGAACACTTCAGCGACCGAACCTTGCTCGACGATCACGCCAGCGTCCATCACGGCCACCTGGTCGCACACGCGACGAATCACATCCATCTCGTGGGTGATCAGGACAATGGTCAGTTTCAGCTCGCGGTTGATCTCGGCCAGCAATTGCAGGACCGACGCCGTGGTCTGCGGGTCCAGTGCGCTGGTGGCTTCATCGCACAGCAGGATTTTCGGCTTGGTCGCCAGTGCGCGGGCAATGCCGACACGCTGCTTCTGGCCGCCCGACAACTGCGCCGGGTACTTTTTGGCGTGGTCGGACAAACCTACCCGCGCCAGCAACTCGGCGACACGCTGGTCGATCTCGCCACGCGACAGTTCACCGGCGAGGGTCAACGGCAGTGCGACGTTGTCGGCCACGGTCTTGGAAGCCAGCAGGTTGAAGTGCTGGAAAATCATCCCGACCTGCTGACGGAAGCGCCGCAAGCCGCTGGCGTCGAGCGCCGTGACTTCTTCGCCGTCGACGATGATCTTGCCGCCACTGGAGTTCTCCAGGCGATTGATCAGACGCAGCAGGGTACTTTTTCCCGCACCGGAATGACCGATCAGGCCGAAAACCTGGCCGTTCTCAATCGACAGACTGGTCGGGTGCAGGGCGGGAATATCCTTACCGGCGACGCGGTAGGTTTTGTGGACGTTTTGAAACTCGATCACGTAGCGAACCTTGTGGGGCGCGTTGAATAAGGATCAGCGGTTAGCCGGGCGCGCATTTTAGCCTGTCCGTATAGAGGTTATTAGCATTTATTCCGCATTCAACCTTTCATTTGGCAATAACGAATGCGCGGCAGACGCCTTCGCGAGCGGGCTCGCTCCCACAGGAACAGCAACCAACCTGTGGGAGCGAGCCTGCTCGCGATGCTTTTTAAGGTTTACGCGGACTCAAGACCATCTGCGCCGGAACATTACGCAGGATCTGCTTCTCCAGATTCAGGTCAAACCCCGAATCCAGCTTCTTTACCCGCTTGGTCAATAACGTCGCCAGCCACGGATAGTCCTGCGTACGCGGCGCCTGAATGCTCACGTCACATTGGTAATTCACCACATCGGCGGCGATCGCATCCAGTTGCCGGCGAAGTTTGCTCATATCGGTGAGGTTCAACGCGACGGTGGTGCTTTCAGCGGTCGGATCAATCACTTTTGCCTGAGGTTTTGCCTCGGCCGCCAACAGCGCCGCTTCAGCTTTGTCGAGCTCTGCCTTGCGTGCGTTGACGATGGCGTTGTTGACCCCACCGGTCAACGCCGGCGCCTTGGGCATCAACGCCCGCGCACGGCTCAGTGCGGTCGCCGCAGCATTCACATCGCCTTTTTGCAGCACGATCTGGCTGCGTTGCAGATAGGCCTCGGCGAGTTGCCGTTGGTATTGCACAAGGGACGGGTCGTTTGGCGACTCAGCCTGCAAGGCAGCCAATTGATCTTCGGCAGTGGCCAGTTCGCTGCTGGCGAGGCTTTGCTCGAGCTGTGCGATGGCCGTGGCCCGCGCATCAGTGGCCTCGGTGGCCGCCGGTGGCGTGCTTTGGCATGCACCCAGTAGCAGCGAAAATGCGACAAGGAGCAGATAACGGGAGGCGAACGGCTTCATTCCTGCGACTCTCTATTTGCGCAAAAAACGAGCAAGTCTACACCCCTCGACGGGGCAGGACAAAACTCAGCAGAAACAGTGCGGCGGCCGTCACAACAATCGATGGGCCCGCCGGGGTGTCCTTGAACCAGGACAACGCCAACCCGCCACACACGGCGAGCATGCCCAACAGGCTCGCGCCCAGCGCCATCTGTTCCGGCGACTTGGCGTGACGTTGTGCCGCAGCCGCAGGGATGATCAACAGCGACGTAATCAGCAACACACCGACGATTTTCATCGCCACCGCGATCACCACGGCGATCAGCAACATCAGGGTCAAGCGCAGCGCTGGCACGGGCAGACCTTCCACCCTCGCCAGCTCTTCATGCACCGTGATCGCCAGCAATGGCCGCCACAATGTCACCAGCAAGGCCATGACAGCGGCGCTGCCACCGAGAATCCAGGCCAGATCGGTCGGGCTGATCGCCAGCAAGTCGCCGAACAGATAGGCCATCAGGTCGATCCGCACTTCGTGCATGAAGCTTAGTACGACAAGGCCCAAAGAGAGCGTGCTCGGTGCGAGAATTCCCAAAAGCGTGTCGGACGCCAGCGGCTGACGCTGTTGCAACGTCACCAGCAACACGGCCAACAGCAAACAGCCGACGGTGACCGCCACCGTCGGACTGACATCCAGCAGGAAGCCCAACGCCACGCCGAGCAAGGCGGCGTGGGACAAGGTGTCGCCGAAATAGGCCATGCGCCGCCAGACCACGAACGAACCCAACGGGCCCGCCACCAGCGCCAGAGCCAGACCTGCAAGCAGGGCGTAGAGCAGAAAATCAGCCATGCTTGCAGCTATCTCCGTGAACGTGAGGTTGGGCCAACGGGGCCGCGCTGACGACCGAACCATGCAGATCATGGGCGTGGTCGTGATGGTGGTGATAAATCGCCAGGCTTTGTGCGTTCTTTCCGAACAGCTCGACGAAAGCGGGATCACCGCTGACTTGCTCGGGATGGCCGGAACAGCAGACGTGACGATTGAGGCAGACCACTTGATCGGTGGTGCTCATGACCAGATGCAAATCGTGGGAAACCATCAACACGCCGCAGCCGTGACGATCACGCAGACGGGTAATCAGGCTATAGAGTTCGGCCTGCCCCGCTACGTCGACGCCTTGCACCGGCTCATCAAGGACCAGCAGTTCCGGCTCGCGCAATAGCGCCCGAGCCAGCAGCACGCGCTGCATTTCACCGCCGGAAACACTTTGCACCGGGCTGTCGATCACCTGTTCGGCGCCGACCTCCTTGAGGGCCGCCAAGGCGCGAGCACGGTCCACGCCGGGCACCAGACGCAGAAAGCGCAGCACCGACAGCGGCAGCGTCGGATCGACGTGAAGTTTTTGCGGCATGTAGCCAACGCGCAGTTTCGGCTTGCGCCACACGCTGCCGCTGTCCGGCTTCAACAGACCGAGCACCGCCCGCACAAGGGTGGTCTTGCCGGCGCCATTGGGGCCGATCAGGGTGACGATCTGCCCCGGCTCGACGCTCAGCTCAATGTTATCCAGCACGCTTTGCCCGGCAAATGTGACGGCAACCTGCTCAAGGCGGATCAACGCGTTGCTCATCAAGCCCCCTGGCAACCCGAGCAGAGGCCGACCACTTCGACCGTCTGACCTTCGACAACGAACCCGACATCCTTGGCGCTGGTGATAATCGCGTCGCTGATGGATTTTTGTTCAAGCTCGATGGCGGCATGGCATTCGCGGCAGATCAGGAACTGGCCCTGGTGCGCGTGTTCCGGGTGATTGCAGCCGACGAAGGCGTTCAGCGAGGAGATGCGGTGCACGAGGCCGTTTTCCAGCAGGAAATCCAGCGCGCGGTACACGGTCGGCGGCGCAGCGCGGCGGCCGTCCTGCTCGCTGAGTACCGCAAGAATGTCGTAGGCACCCAGCGGTTTATGGCTTTGCCACACCAGTTCCAGCACCCGCCGACGCAAGGCAGTCAGGCGCAGGCCTTGCCGAGCGCACAGGGCATCGGCCTCAGACAGTGCGCTATGCACGCAATGAGAGTGGTCGTGAGGACGGCTGGCAATCGGTGTTTTAGGCATGAGCGGCGACGAGTTTTGTGAGAGACGTTATTATGTTACCCGTTCTCGCCTCTTTGAGTGGTCATCGTGTCCCGACTTTTTTCTATCTTTGTCGCATTTGTCGCCAGTTTCCTGTTGATCAGTTCTGCCCAGGCCGAAGTCAAAGTCCTCACCAGCATCAAGCCGCTGCAGTTGATTGCCGCTGCGGTGCAGGACGGTGTGGCGATTCCGGAAGTGCTGCTGCCGCCGGGAGCCTCGCCGCATAACTATGCGTTGCGCCCGTCCGACGTACGGAAGGTGCAATCGGTGGATTTGGTTTACTGGATCGGACCGGACATGGAAGGTTTCCTGCCTCGCGTGCTGAACGGTCGTACGCTACCGAGCGTTGCCGTGCAGGACCTGCCGGGGCTGAAATTGCGTCGTTTCGCCGAAGACAGTCACTCCCACGCCGAAGAAGCCGACGAGCATGATCACGATCACCGTCCGGGCAGCCTGGATGCGCATTTGTGGTTATCGCCGATCAATGCTCGCGTGATCGCGACGAAAATGGCCGCCGATTTGAGCGCTGCCGATCCGGCCAACGCAGCGCGCTATCAGAGCAATCTGAAGGCGTTCGATGAACGTCTCGACGCGCTGGACCTGCGCTTGAAGGCACGACTGGCGGGCATCGCGGGCAAACCGTACTTTGTGTTCCATGAAGCGTTCGACTACTTCGAAGAGGCTTACGGCCTGAAGCACGCTGGCGTATTCAGCGTCGCCGCCGAAGTCCAGCCGGGTGCCCAGCATGTGTCGGCAATGCGCACGCGGTTGCAGGAAGTGGGCAAGACCTGCGTGTTCAGCGAGCCGCCATTGCGGCCGCGACTGGCGGAAACACTGGTGGCGGGCTTGCCGGTGAAACTGGCGGAGCTGGATGCGCTGGGCGGGTACACACCGGCGACTGCTCAGGGGTATGAGCAGGTGCTGGAGAAGTTGGGGAATGATTTGGCGGGGTGTCTGGAGTCGTTGTAATCCAGACATTTGTGTCGATCCCAATCGCGAGCAGGCTCGCTCCCACATTAGATCTCCTGTGCACACAAATCCTGTGAACGACTGAGATAACTGTGGGAGCGAGCCTGCTCGCGATGCTTTTTAGAGGGCGAAAGGCAACGGGGTGTTGACCTTCTGCCGCTGCGCCAACCGCAACTGAAACTCCATCGGATCGTGAATCAACACGTCCTGCCCGGCGAAAGACTCCGCGGCAATCAACCGCGACAGCCAGAATCGCACACACGCCACGCGCAGCATGGTCGGCCACAACTCCGCCTCGGCAGAAGTGAACGGTCGCAACGCTGCATACGCCCCCAGCAACGCCCGCGCCCGCGGTCCGTCAATCAGCCCGTCGTCATCCGAACACCAGTCATTCAAGGCAATCGCTACGTCGTAGAGCATCGGCCCCGAGCACGCGTTGTAGAAGTCGATCAACCCGGTCAGGTGCGTGCCTTCGAACATCGCGTTATCGCGGAACAGATCCGCGTGGATGTTGGCCCGTGGCAGCGCCAGAATTTTCTCTTTTTGCTGTGTGATTTCATCCAGCGCCCGTTGCAGCAGATCACTCTGCTCGGCATTCAGGTGCGACAGCAGTTGCGTGCCCTCTTCCAGCATCCAGTCCAGGCCGCGATCGGTTTTGCGCTTGATCATGTTGGCTTGGGTCGCCAGGTGCAGATGGCCGAGCAATTCGCCCACCTGAGCGCAATGTTGCGCATTGGCTTCCTTGATGTGCTTGCCCGCCAGACGCGGTTGCAGCAGCGCAGGCTTGCCGGCCAGTTCGCGCAGGGCGACGCCATCGGTGGTGCGCAAGGCGTAAGGCACCGGCAGGTCGGCTTCATGCAGCACGTCCAGCAGCTCGATGAAGAACGGCATCTCCTGAACCGGACCGCGCTCGACCAGGGTCAGGACAAATTCACCCTGCTCCAGGCTGATAAAGAAGTTGGTGTTTTCGCTACCGGCAGCAATCCCCTGAAAATCAAGCAGGCGGCCGAGCCCGTAAGGGGCGAGAAAGGTTTCCAGCTCAGGCCGAGCCAGCGGGGTGAACACAGACATGTTTTAACTGCCAGTACGGGCGCCGCAAATGGCGGCACCGATTAAAATTAAGGACGACTTACCACTTAAATATTTCCCACGCCGGGATCAGCATATCCGGGTAGTCCGAGCGAATGAAGTTACCTTCCGAGCCATCCGCGCGCACCAGGAAATAAGGTTTGCCACCTTTCGGCGTGACCTTGATGGCATACAAAAAACCATTTTGCCGATATTCCTGAATGGTTTTATCCCCTTCAGTGCGGATCGTGACATCCGGGTCTGGCGAAGGTGCGTCATCCGCCGCCATCACGGCCAATGGTGCAATTGCAAACAAGCCAGCCAGCAACAGGCGATTTAGTGTGCGCATGATAACCTTGTCCCTTTGTCGTCAACGGTCCCGCTATTCTAGCGCCGGACCCGCCGAAAAGGTTGATCCTGCTCATGAGCCAAGCCCCCCTCGTCCTGGTGGACGGTTCTTCTTACCTGTACCGCGCCTTTCACGCCCTGCCGCCGCTGACCACTTCCAAAGGTCTGCCGACCGGAGCGGTCAAAGGCGTGCTGAACATGCTCAAGAGTCTGCGCAAGCAGTACCCGGACAGTCCGTTCGCCGTGGTGTTCGACGCCAAGGGTGGGACGTTTCGCGATGACATGTACGCCGAATACAAGGCCAATCGCCCGAGCATGCCCGACGACATGCGCGTACAGATCGAGCCGTTGCACCAAAGCGTGATCGCACTGGGCTTCCCGCTGCTGTGCGTCGAAGGCGTCGAGGCCGATGACGTGATCGGCACCCTGGCTCGCAGCAGCGCAGCAGCCGACCGCCCGGTGATCATCTCCACCGGCGACAAGGACATGGCGCAACTGGTCGACGGCCACATTACCTTGGTCAACACCATGACCGGTAGCAGCATGGACGTGGAGGGCGTGAAGGAGAAATTCGGCGTCGCTCCCGAGCAGATCATCGATTATCTGGCACTGATGGGCGATTCTTCCGACAACATCCCGGGCGTTCCGGGCATTGGTCCGAAGACGGCTTCCGGCCTGCTCGTAGGCGTAAACGGCGGCCTGACCGAGCTGTACGCACAGCTCGACATCGTCCCGACCCTGCCGATTCGCGGTGCGAAAACCCTGCCGGCCAAGCTCGAAGAGCACAAGGACATGGCCTTCCTCTCCTATCAGTTGGCGACGATCAAGATCGACGTGCCGCTGGACATCGGCCTTGATGACCTGCAAATGGGCAAGCCGGATCACGACAAACTCGCCGAGCTCTACACCCTGCTCGAGTTCAAAAGCTGGTTTGAAGAAAACCAGCGCGACGCCAAGCGCTCCGGTCAGGAAGTCACCGCACCGGTGGCTGAGGAAGCCGCCGTCGAGAGCGAGCTCAAATACACCACGATCCTCACCCAGGCCGATTTCGACCTGTGGCTGAAGAAGCTCAACGACGCCAAGCTGATCGCCTTCGATACCGAAACCACCGGCATCGATGCGCAGCAGGCGCAACTGGTCGGCCTGTCGTTCGCCGTACAGGCCAACGAAGCGGCCTACATTCCACTGACCCATTCCTACATGGGCGTGCCGGATCAGCTGGATCGCGACACCGTGCTGCGCGCACTGAAGCCGATCCTGGAAGACCCGAAAAAACTCAAGGTCGGCCAGCACGCCAAGTTCGACATGAACATCCTGGCCAACTGCGCCATCGGTGGCGATCAGAGCTGCGGCATCACCGTGCAAGGCATCGCCTTCGACACCATGCTCGAATCCTACGTCCTGGACTCGACCGCGACCCGCCACGACATGGACAGCCTGGCGCTCAAGTACCTGAATCACACCACCACCAGCTTCCAGGACATCGCCGGCAAAGGCGCCAAGCAGCTGACCTTTGACCAGATATCCCTGGAACTGGCCGGACCGTACGCAGCCGAGGACGCCGACGTAACGCTGCGCCTGCATCAAACCCTGCAGGAAAAGCTCAACGCGATTCCGAGCCTGAGCAAAGTCCTGAGCGACATCGAAATGCCGCTGGTGCCGGTGCTCGCACGGATCGAGCGTCAGGGCGCGCTGGTCGACGCCAACCTGCTGGGCATCCAGAGCGTGGAGCTGGGCGAGAAGATGGTCGCGCTGGAGCGTGAGGCATTTGCCATCGCCGGTGAGGAATTCAACCTCGGTTCGCCGAAGCAATTGGGCGTGATCCTGTACGAAAAACTCGGCTTGCCGATCCTCAGCAAAACCGCCAAGGGGCAGGCGTCCACTGCCGAAGCGGTGCTGGCGGAACTGGCCGAGCAGGATTACCCGCTGCCCAAAGTGCTGATGCAGTACCGCTCGATGAGCAAACTGAAAAGCACTTACACCGACCGCCTGCCGGAGCAAATCAACCCGCGCACCGGGCGGATTCACACGTCTTATCATCAGGCCGTTGCGGCGACCGGGCGTTTGTCGTCCAGCGATCCGAACCTGCAGAACATTCCGATCCGCACCGCCGAAGGTCGGCGGATCCGTCAGGCGTTCGTGGCGCCTAAAGGCTACAAGCTGCTGGCCGCCGACTACTCGCAAATCGAACTGCGCATCATGGCTCACCTGGCCAAGGACGAAGGTTTGCTGCACGCCTTCCGCAATGACCTGGACGTGCACAAAGCCACGGCCGCCGAAGTGTTCGGCGTCGAGTTGGCAGAGGTCACCACTGATCAGCGTCGTAGCGCCAAGGCCATCAACTTCGGTTTGATCTACGGCATGAGCGCGTTTGGCCTGGCCAAGCAGATCGGCGTGGATCGCAAACAGTCCCAGGCGTACATCGACCGCTATTTCGCCCGCTACCCAGGCGTCCTGGAATACATGGAGCGCACCCGCGCCCAGGCGGCCGAGCAAGGTTTTGTCGAGACCATCTTCGGTCGTCGTCTGTACCTGCCGGAAATCAACGCGAAAAACCCGGCCCTGCGCAAAGGCGCCGAGCGCACGGCGATCAACGCGCCGATGCAAGGCACTGCGGCAGACATCATCAAAAAAGCCATGGTGGCTGTGGATAACTGGCTGACGTCGTCAGGCCTCGACGCCAAAGTCATCCTGCAGGTGCACGATGAATTGGTGCTTGAGGTACGTGAAGACCTGGTTGACCAGGTTCGTGAGGAAATTCGCGTGCACATGAGCGACGCTGCGAAGCTGGATGTACCGCTTCTGGTCGAGGTGGGCGTGGGAAATAACTGGGATGAGGCGCACTGATTCACTGTAGGAGCGAGCCTGCTCGCGATGAGCTGACAAGCAACGCGTTCATTCAGGATGAACGCGTTATCGTTAACGACCATCGCGAGCAGGCTCGCTCCTACAGGGTATTTCACTGCGGCATAGTGTCGCGATGAAAGGGCTTATTTCTGATAGCGATCCAGCTTATTTCAAATGGTTTTGGAAACACCGGAACTAAACCTGTGAAGCGCCACTCAGAGTTACTGAATGGCTGGTGAAGCCCTTCGATGCTCCTATGTTGTGTTAAGTGTTGGCAGATAATCTGGACCCCGCCCTAGCGGTCCGGAACTTGAACCCCGGAACTTCCCCCTCCCCATAAGAAGTCCGGGGTTTTTTTTGCCTGCGATTTATTGCGCGACGGGTTCAGCGCCCTTGTCCGCCAGCTCCATCCAGCCTGCCAGTACTGTGTAGGCCTCTTCCAGACCGAGGCGTTTTGGCGCCGAGAACAGCTGAATGGTGATCGCATCGCCCCAGCCTTTGCGGATATCCGACTGCACCTTGAGCAGGACGTTCTTCGCTGCGCCGTAGGTCAATTTGTCCGCTTTGGTCAGCAGAATGTGCATCGGCATGCCGCTGGCCACCGCCCAATCGAGCATCAACAGGTCGAAGTCGGTCATTGGATGACGGATGTCCATCATCAGAATCAGGCCTTTCAAACTCTCGCGACCACCCAGATAAGCTTCCAGGTGACGCTGCCAGTGCAGCTTCAACGGGATAGGTACTTTCGCGTAACCGTACCCCGGCAGGTCGACCAGACGCCGATCATCGTCTAGCTTGAAGAAGTTCAAGAGTTGCGTGCGACCCGGGGTTTTCGAGGTCCGCGCCAGGCTGGCATGCGTCAGGGTGTTCAAAGCGCTGGATTTACCGGCGTTGGAACGCCCGGCGAAGGCCACTTCAAAGCCTTCGTCGTCGGGACATTGGTCGACTTTGGCAGCGCTGAGCATGAAGGTGGACTGTTGGCACAGGCCGAGGATGGGGTTCTTGAGTTGCATGGGATTTCCGATGTGGGCGGCGCCGGGAATGGACGCGGCAAGCGGTGTCGTTTCCGTTTCAGTGACGCCAGTATATAATGCCGCAGATTTTGTGTGCGCTTTGTCCCAGCGTAGGATGAAGTTCACGAGAGCGATTGACCTTGATTGCGCATTAGAACGCAGAACGCTCTCAACCCTGAAAAGGTCGTTTTATGACGAAATGGCTGCTAGCTGCCGGTGTCTTGATACCGCTTTACAGCGCTCAGGCTACACAGGATCCGGAAGCTGTGTACAACCGTGTTTGTGGTGCCTGTCATTCCGGCCAACTACCCATGGCGCCCAAAAAGGGCGATCAGGAAGCTTGGACGCCGAGGTTGGCGAAAGGTATGGAGACGCTGGTGCAACACGTGACCCAGGGTTTCAAGGCGATGCCGCCGCGTGGTTTGTGCATGGACTGCAGTGCCGAGGATTACCAAGTCATCATCCAGTGGATGAGCGAGTGATCCCGGTCCATAACTCTTTAACCCTTAGCCGTAGTTGGATTAGCTGATGAACAAATTGATCGTGAGTCTGCTGTTGACCGTGGGCATCTCCGGCATGGCCCATGCTGCAGGTGAGGCAGTACAACCGGGTGATGCAAAAGCCGGTCAGGCCAAAGCCGCCGTATGTGGCGCCTGCCACGGCCCGGATGGCAACAGCATGGCGCCAAACTTTCCAAAACTGGCGGGGCAAGGTGAACGCTACCTGACCAAGCAATTGCACGACATCAAGTCGGGCAAGCGCACCGTTCTGGAAATGACCGGCCTGCTGACCAACCTGAGCGATCAGGACCTGGCTGATATCTCCGCCTACTTCGCCAGTCAGAAAGGCAGCGTTGGCGCCGCCGACCCGAAAGTCGTGGCTCGCGGTGAAGCACTGTTCCGTGGTGGCGACCTGGCCAAGGGCCTGCCAGCCTGCACCGGCTGCCACTCACCTAATGGTGCCGGCAACGCCGCCGCCGGTTTCCCGCACCTGGGTGGCCAACACGCTCAATACGTCGCCAAGCAACTGACCGATTTCCGCAAGGAAGAAGGCGGTCGCAACAACGACGGCGACACCAAAACCATGCAGACCATTGCCAAACGCCTGAGCGACGAAGACATCGCAGCGGTGTCCAGCTACATTCAAGGCCTGCACTAAGACGGCGAAGCGGGCGCCGCGCGGGACGTACATCTCCTGCAACGTTAACGCTCTATTAATCCGTCGTAGCAAGTATAAAAAGGGTGGCTCAGGCCGCCCTTTTTTGTGCCTGCTGCCGTTACACTACAGAACTCAAGCCCGCCATGACCTGTCTGAAAACAGGTCGCGCGAGGCGACCCAAATTGTCCAGGAGTAAAGCATGCGTAATCTGATCATCAGCGCCGCACTCGTCGCTGCCAGCCTGTTCGGCATGACTGCACAAGCCGCCGAAGCCCCCGCCGCCCCTTATGTCGAACTGAGCAATCCGGTTCCGGTTGCAGTGCCTGGCAAGATCGAAGTGGTGGAGCTGTTCTGGTACGGCTGCCCGCATTGCTACGCGTTCGAGCCAGTGATCAATCCCTGGGTCGAGAAGCTGCCGTCCGACGTGAATTTCGTGCGTATTCCTGCAATGTTCGGCGGCCCGTGGGACGCACACGGCCAGATGTTCCTGACCCTGGAAGCCATGGGCGTCGAGAGCAAGGTTCACGCTGCGGTGTTCAACGCGATTCAGAAAGAACACAAAAAGCTGACCGATAAAGACGACATGGCCGACTTCCTGGCGACTCAAGGCGTAGACAAGGACAAGTTCCTGGCGACCTTCGATTCCTTCGCCATTAAAGGCCAGATCGTCAAGGCCAAAGAACTGGCCAAGAAATATGAAATCTCCGGCGTTCCAACCATGATCGTCAACGGCAAGTATCGCTTTGACGTGGGCTCTGCCGGCGGTGCCGAGCAAGCGCTGCAGCTGGCCGACAAACTGGTCGACAAAGAGCGAGCGACTATCAAGGCTGTTGCCCACTAAGCGCGAGGCCTGCCATGCGCCGCTGGGGTACTGAACGCGTCGTTGGCCTGCATGATCCGCAGGTCAACGAGCATCACCTAGAATCGACGGGCCTGCCCGCAGACAGCCGTCTGCGCTTGCTCAGCTTCAATATCCAGGTGGGTATCAGTACCGAGCGGTATCGGCACTACCTGACCCGGGGCTGGCAACACCTGTTGCCGCACACCGGGCGTGCCGACAATCTGCAAAAGATCGGCAATCTGCTGGGCGACTTCGATCTGGTTGCACTGCAGGAAGCCGATGGCGGCAGCCTGCGATCCGGCTACGTCAATCAAGTGGAACACCTGGCGCAACTCGGCGCCTTCCCCTACTGGTATCAACAACTCAATCGCAACCTCGGTCGTCTCGGCCAGCACAGCAATGGCGTGCTCAGCCGCCTGCGCCCGTGGGCGATTGAAGATCACCCGCTGCCGGGGCCCAAGGGTCGCGGGGCGATCCTGGTGCGCTTCGGCGAAGGTCCGGAATCGCTGGTGGTGGTCATGATGCATCTGGCGCTGGGCGCACGCACCCGCAGCATGCAACTGGCTTACATCCGCGAGTTGATTGGCGGCTATAAACACCAGGTGCTGATGGGTGACATGAACACCCATGCCAGTGATTTGCTGCAAAACTCCCCGTTGCGCGACCTCGGCCTGCTGGCGCCGCAACTGGAAGCGACCTTCCCCAGCTGGCGCCCGCAGCGCTGCCTGGACCACATTCTGCTGAGCCCGACCCTGACGCTGGAAAAGGTCGAAGTGCTGGCTCAACCCATTTCCGATCACCTGCCGGTCGCGGTAGAAATTCGTCTGCCGGGTTCGCTCACGGCCGATGCATTCCCCGCGTTGAGTCCTGCCCCTCGCGGAACCCCTGAATGAGCGACGAAGCACAGCGCTGGAAAGAGAAATACCTCAAAAGCATCGAACAACAGGAAAAACTCGAGCGTCGCTGGGACGCCCGGCTCGACTTGCTGCGGCGCGGGTTGGTGCGCAGTACGCTGGCGGCCGAGGGCACCGACCGCGCTGTTGACCAGTGCATGAAAGAAATGCGCGAGGTCATCCGCACCAATGACATGGATGCGGGCCTGGCGGCGCTGCTTCCGCGACTGGAAAAAGCCGTACTCGACTCCGAACAGCGTCGCGAAACCCGAGTCAATCAGACCAGTGCCGCGCTGACCTCGCTGGTTGCGCAACTGCAAACGTTGCCGTTGCCCCGGGAAGTGAGCCGGCCACTCAAGAACTTTGCCAAAACCCTGGACGGACGCGTCAGCCAGGCGCGTGAGATCCCGTTGCTGCTCAGCGAACTGAGCGGCCTGCAAGGCAAAGCCTTGAATCAGCTGGAGACCCCGGCAGAACCCGGTCGTCCGGGCTTGCTGCAACGACTGTTCGGCGGTCGTGAAGCGGATGAAGCCACTCCGGAAGCTGCGGCTCCGCAGGCCCAGGCGTCAGCTCCAGCGCCTGTAGAAGCCATTGTTGCTTTGCCTGCCGAGACGCCGCGAACCGCCGTCGAATCCGCGCCAGTCGCCGCTGAGCCACCAGTAACCGTGCCTGACACACCTGCGGCCGCACCCGAGCCGCCGGTGATCGAGACGCCGACAGACGCCCCGCCGCCTGCCGTCGTGGCGTTTGTCCCGCCAGTTGTTGAGCCTCAGCCAGTACCCGACGTGGAAACACCGGCCCAGCCGCAGGTTCAACAACCGGAGCAACCGACACCCGCCGCGATGACACCGGTTGTCGAGGCTCAACCGCCTGGCAATCCCGACGAACTCACCCCAGTGGTGCCTCTCGACAGCCTGCCCATGCCCTCGGCCGTGACCCAGGCGCTGGCCGCCATTGATCCGGAACAACCTGAACACGATATTCTCTACGCCCTTCCGGACTCGCCCGAGCCGTCCTACAGCTCGGTGGCCAAGCACATCGAAGACACGCTACTGGGCCTGCTCGACGACCTGTCGCTGCCCGAACGCTACCGCCCACAAGCCGAAGCGATGCGTGATCGCCTGCAAAACGGTTTGAACTGGTACGAATTGCTGCCGATCCTCGACGATCTGGCAACTTTGATGCTGGCGATCAACAACAGCGGGCAGCACGAGTTCGAAGTTTATTTGCAGCAACTCAACGAACGCCTCGAGTCGTTCCAGAGCAACTTGCAAGCCGCCAGCGATGGCCATGCCGACAACCAATCTGCCGCACGGCAAATGGACACGCAGATCCGCGAACAAGTCGATGGCTTGCAGAGCAGCATGCAGGAAGCCGCCGACCTGGACGACCTCAAGCATGTGCTGGAGAACCACCTCGAAGGCCTGTTGGGCACCATGGACCAACACCAGAAGCAGCGCGACGAACGCGAACAGGAAGTGGCCGCCCGCCTGAAAGGCCTGGCCGAACGGGTGGCGCACATGGAGCAGGAAGCCCAGGGTTATCGCGAACATCTCGAAGAGCAGCGCCAGAAAGCCTTGATCGACCCGCTGACCGGGCTGCCGAACCGGGCGGCCTGGAGCGAGCGGCTCGACCACGAAATCCATCAGTGGCAGCAGCACGGCAACACCCTTCTGCTGGCCATGCTCGACCTCGACCATTTCAAACGCATCAACGATAACTATGGTCATCTGGCGGGCGACAAAGTGCTGAAAATCATCGCCACGGTGCTGCGCAAGCGCCTGCGCGGGACAGATTTCATCGCGCGTTTTGGCGGAGAAGAATTTGTCCTGTTAATGCCCGGCACAGTGCCGGCCGTCGGCGCAAAGCTGTTGGAAAGCTTGCGAGCGGCGGTCGAAGCCTGCCCGTTCCATTTCAAAAGCGAGCCGGTGACCATCACCATTTCCATGGGACTGACAGCGTTCAAACCCGGCGAGCACAGCGATCTGGTGCTTAAAAGAGCCGATCAGGCGCTGTATCGCGCAAAACATGCCGGGCGTAACCGAGTGGAACTGGGCTGACAGCCAATTGTTCCATTTTGTTTAAAAGCTCGCGCCGACCATTCTCGCGCAAGGCAGTACGTTACACTGTTGCATTACTGTCTTGCGCGTACTGCCTCTACCATGAAATTTCTCACCCTCTTCGTGTCGCTGATCCTGTTGGCCGGCTGTGCCAGCGGACCTCGGTTCGACACCAGCCATCCTTCGGCCAATCACGACAGCCGCGTTCAATTCGTGGTGGTGCATTACACCTCGGCATCGCTGGAACGCTCGTTGCAACTGCTGACCCACGGCGAAGTCAGCAGCCATTACCTGATCGGCGACGACAAAAACGCCACTATCTATAAGTTGATGGACGAAAACCAACGGGCATGGCACGCCGGAGAGAGCGAGTGGCAGGGTCGGACCTGGTTGAATTCCAGCTCCATCGGCATTGAAATCGTCAATCCAGGATTCAAGGAACTCCCGACCGGAGAGCGTTACTGGTATCCCTACAGCGAAGCTCAGGTTCAGTCCTTGATCGTCTTGCTAAAAGACATCAGCAAACGTCACGCCATCAGCCCTCGCAGCATTATCGGCCATAGCGACATCGCGCCGTTTCGCAAGCTGGACCCGGGGCCGCTTTTCCCCTGGAAGCGCCTGGCCGCCGAAGGCCTTGGTGTTTGGCCAGACGAGCAGGCCGTGACGCGGCAACAAGTGCAGTTCGACTCGAAACTGCCAAGCGTCAGCTGGTTTCAGGCGCAGTTGGCCCGCCTCGGTTACGCCACACCGCAAACCGGCGAGCTGGACGTTGCGACGCGTCACGTGATCGGCGCCTTTCAAATGCATTTCCGGCCGTCGCGCTTCGACGGCATGCCGGATGCGCAGACAGCTGCGCTTCTCCAGGTGTTGAATCAGACAAAATAATGACGCCCGCCCGACGGTGCGGGCTTTTTCCCAATCAGCAGCTATAACTCATTGGTAATTCTTCGGATATTCCCATATGCCTGCTGCTCGAGAGACGCTTCGTAGCTGGTTCTATCGCCCGTGGTTTTTGGCGATGCTGGCGGCCGCCCTGAGCAGCGTGTTGCTATTGGCGCTTAGCCTGTTCGTGGCCATTCATCAGATCGAGCAAAACGAAAGCCTGGAAATGAACGCGCAAGGCGAGCGATTCCTTTCGCGCCTGGAGCAGTTGTTCGGGCAACTGCGCGAAGGCCTCGATGATCTGGAGGCCCAACCGCTGCGATCCTGCGACAAAGACATGATCGCCACTTTGCAGCAGGTCACCTTCAATTACCGCTTCGTTTACGAGGCCGCGTATATGGATGCCTCGAAGATCTGCTCCAACCGACCGAGCCAGGAAGGACTGTCGCTGTCACGAGCACCAGACATTCAAGACCCCACTTACAGTTATTGGCTGAACACCACCACCGAACCTGATGAAAACCGCGCCGCACTCATGCTCGGACGGGGCAACTTCCGGGTCGCGACCTCTCGCGGACATTTGACCGACATGGTCGACCTGTCGCCGGGCAGCAGTCTTTTGGTGATACTCGACAACGGCACCCGCGCGATACCGGTGCTGGGCTCCCCGCAAGCCTGGCCACCGACCGTGCCTTGGCCACCGAAAAGCAGCGAAGCCTTGCAAGTCACCCCGACTCGCTTGATTTACCTCATGCCGACCAAAAGCCCCGAATACCAATTGGTGCTGATCACCCCGCGCACCGCCGTGAATGCGCCCACCGCCTGGTGGTGGCTGGTGCCGGCCAGCCTGGCATTGGGAGTACTGGTGGGCTTCATGGTGTTTCTGCTGGTGCGTCAGCGGCAGTCGCTGGACGCCGAATTGAGCGGTGCGATACGACGTGGCGAGTTGCAGGTGTTGTATCAACCGATCTTCGACCTCGACAGCCGCAACTGCGTCGGAGCCGAAGCCTTGCTGCGCTGGCGCCGGCCGGACGGCACCCTGACCAGCCCCGACCTGTTCATTCCGATGGCGGAGAACACCGGCCAGATCCGGCAGATGACCGACTTCGTCCTGCAACGCCTGCTGGAGCAATTGGGGCAGTTGTTGCGGGCCAATCCGCAACTGTACATCTCGGTCAACCTCGCAGCGTGCGATGTCATGGTGCCGCGAATCGGTCAGGTGATGGCGCGCCTGCTGACCTTGCACCGGGTCGCAGCCAAGCAGATTGCCTTTGAGGTGACTGAACGGGGATTGATTGACGTGGTGGTGGCCCGGGAAAATCTGCAGGCCTTGCGTGATGTCGGGCATCAGGTATTGATCGATGACTTTGGCACCGGCTATTGCAGCCTCGCCTATCTGCAAACCCTGCCGGTGGACTGCCTGAAAATCGACAAGGCGTTCATCGATGCGCTGGGGCATGACGCCGCCAGCAGTGGCGTGGCGCCGCACATCATTCACATGGCCCAGTCGCTGCACTTGAAGGTGATTGCCGAAGGCATCGAGCATGAAGCCCAGGCCGCATTCTTGAGCAGTGAAGGGGTGAAGTTCGGTCAGGGCTGGTTGTTCGCCCATGCATTGAGCGCCGTACAGTTCATCGAGCTGATAACCCGGGGTCGGCGACTGGCCGGCCGACGCCTGGATGACGAAGCGTAAACGCGCGTTAAACCGCCAACGCCATGTAGAACTGCGTGCCCTGCCCCGGTCGCGAATAAACCCCCATCCGCCCACCGTGCAACTGCACGATTTCCTTGCATAACGCCAGGCCGAGCCCCGCGCCACCCTTCTTGCGCCCAACCTGCACAAAAGGCTCGAAGATCCGCCCCTGCTGGCCGTAGGCGATGCCCTCGCCATTGTCCTCGACGCTGATGATCACCCGCTCCCCATGACGCCGCGCCTGCAAGCGTATCTGGCCGTCAGGGCCGGTATGGCGCAGGGCGTTGTCGATCAGGTTGTCGAGCACACGGTCCAGTTGCGGTTGATCGGCCTGCAACCACGGTAACGGACCTTGCACCTCCACCAGCAGGTTGATGCCCTTCTCTTGTGCTGTTTCAGCGAACCGCGACCGGGCCTGCTCCAGCAGCGCCTCAATGGAACACGGCGCCAGCGAGAGTTTCTGCAGTCCGTTCTGGTAGCGGGAGAAGTTCAGCAAGTCGTTGATCAGTTGCATCAAACGCTGCATCTCTTCATTGACGGTGTCCAGCAGGTCCGCTTCTCGCGAGTCCTGCGCAAAATGCGCGCGCTCACGGAACAGGCCGAATGCCATGTGCATTCCCGTGACCGGCGTTCGCAGCTCATGGGAAGCGCGCAACACAAACTCGCTGCGCACACGCTCGAAAGCGCGCTGCTCAGTGACGTCATGCAACACCATTACCGCGCCCAGAATATGACCCTGCGTATGACTGACCGGTGTCAGGCTGTACGTGAGCAACCGCGACTCGCCATCGACCTCGATACTCAGGTCGTCCGGCGCCCGTTCCAGCGTGCCGCCACGCAGTACCAGTTGCAGCTGTTGATCCAGCTCGGGTCGTTCGAGCGCTGTGCCCAGCCCCTGGCCGAGACGGTCGGTGTCCCAACCCAACTGGCGCTGCGCCACCGGGTTGAGGTGTTCGAGATGGCCGTCGCGGTCGATCATCAGCAGCCCGTCATCAATGCTGTCGAGCACCGCCTGCAAACGCTGCTGGCCGGCGAGCAATTCGTCGATATTAGTGGCCTGGTGCTGACGCAGAGCCTCGGCCATGATCCCGAAACGCTTGGTCAGCAGATTCATTTCCACTGCCGAAGAAATCGGCAGGGTAACCTCGAAATTGCCTTGGCCGATGTTGTCGGCGGCCTGGGCCAACGCCTCGATCGGTTCGCCGAAACGACGTGCGATCGCATGAGCGGTGACGAAACCGATGATCAGCACCGCCAGCCCGACCAGACCGAGCAGGCCGGCAATCAACAGCGCTCGTTCCCGCGCCTGACGTTGCGTTTCATTGATGGTATCCAGCGCTCGCTTTTGCTCGGTAATCAGCCCGTTGCGCAACACGTTGAGTTTTTCGGCGAGGTCTTCGTTGCCACTCAGTACATGGGACGGATCGTGTGCCTGGTCCAGCGCCTGAAGAAACCGCAGGTAATCGTCCTTGGCCTGCCTGAAACCGTGTTGGCCGCTCTCTTGATTCTGCTCATGGGCGATGCCTTCATCCACCAACTGAAGATAATGCAGCCTGGACGTTTCAAACGCCGCTGGATCCGATTTTTCGCCCAGCATGAGGATCAGTTGATCGCCCAGGGTCTGGCGCATCTTCAGGCCCAGATCCAGGGTGACGAAATTGTTGCGAATCAGCGCTTCCTGGGTTCCCGCCATCTGCATCACGCTGACCAGACCGAGCAAAAGCCCCAGCAGCGCCACGGTGATCAAGGCGGAAATACTCAGGAAAAGCCGAGTACGCAACTTCATCGCCAGTTTCATCGCGCAGGGCTCACAAGTTGTACTGCTTGCGTTTGCGGTAGAGCGTCGAAGCGTCAATGCCGAGCGTCTTGGCGGCCTGATCCAGGGTGTCGGCGGTGGCGAGGACCGCGCCGATGTGGGCCTTCTCCAGTTCATCCAGGCTCAGCGCAGCGCCGATGCGTGGCGCATTGTTGACGGGGGTTTCGGCCATGCCCAAGTGGCTGATTTCAACCCGTTCCTGTGGACAAATAATGCTCGCCCGCTCGACCACGTTACGCAGCTCACGGATGTTCCCGGGCCAGCGATAGCTGAGCAGCGCTTCACGGGCTTCGTCACTGAAAACCCGCGCCGGACGTGCATATTCCTTGACGAACCGGGCCAGAAAACGCTCAGCCAGGTTCAGAATATCTTCCCGCCGTTCGCGCAGCGGTGGCAGGTGCAAGGTGATGACGTTCAGGCGATAGAGCAAATCTTCACGGAAACGTCCGTCGCGGACCATGTCTTCAAGATTGAGGTTGGTGGCCGCGAGGATGCGCACATCGGCGCGGCGGGTGACCGGATCGCCGACGCGCTCATATTCCTTGTCCTGGATGAATCGCAGCAACTTTGGCTGCAATGTCAGGGGAAAATCGCCGATTTCGTCGAGAAACAGCGTTCCGCCGTCAGCCTGGTTCACTCGCCCGAGCGTGCTTTCACTGGCGCCGGTGAACGCGCCACGGCTGTGACCGAACAACTCGCTTTCCATCAGTTCGGCGGTCAGCGATGGGCAGTTGATGGTGACGCAGGATTTTTTCGCACGCTTGCTCCAGCCGTGAATGGCCTGGGACAGTTCACCCTTACCGGTACCGGACTCGCCGAGGATCAGGATGTTGGCATCCGTGCTGGCCACCTGGCGGGCGGTTTCAAGCACCACTTTCATCGCCGGGCTGTGGGAATCCAGACCGTCCTTGGGTTTGCGCACTTCACCTTCCAGCGCCTCCAGACGGGCCGACAGTTGCCGCACTTCCAGTTGCTTGGCGGTGGCAAGGCGCAATTGATCGGGGCTGCACGGCTTGACCAGATAATCAGCGGCGCCGGCCTGAATGGCATCCACCGCGGTGTCCACAGCCGAATGTGCGGTGACAATCACCACGCGCATCCACGGCGCCTGAATGCGCATCTGCGCCAACACGTCGAGGCCATTGTCCTCGCCGAGGCGCAAATCGAGGAAGCACAGGTCGAACACCTGGCGTTGCAGCAGCGCATCGGCCTGCGCCGCGCTGGTGGCGGTGGCGACGCTGTAGCCTTCATCTTCGAGGCAGTATCGGAACGTTCGCAGGATGGCGGATTCGTCATCCACCAGCAGAATGCGGCCTTGATGCTCAGTGGCTGATTCCATTTTCCTACGCTCCTTAAAGAATGATCTTGGTTTAGTCCCGGAATAATCGGGCAAGTTGCATGGTTGATTCTGGTCGATTCCGGCTACAGCAGGGTAGCTCGCCCCTCACCCTACGGCTAATCACCTGATTTTGTTGTTTTTTTATCAGATAGCCGGTTTTCAGTTGATTCCCCATCTTTCCTTGTGACATCCGCGCCCTCCCCGCAATTCAAAAAAAATGAAAGTTCCTACAAATCCATCGTGCATTACGCACGACTGTGGAAGAGCCATCGTGCAGGATGCGTCCGGCATGATTTTCATGAAAGTCATAACCATCTGATTTTATTGGTATTTATCATCGTTAAAAGCTGGCATGCAGGCTGCAACAACCTGATTAACCAGGGCATTCAGAAACGAGGCCCATAACAAGATCACCACAGAGTGGGAGGAGCTTCAGGATGAATCGCCAACATGCCGCCCAATTGCGTATCTCGCCACTGCATATCCAGCAAGGCCTGTTTGCTGTTCTGGCGCTCCTGATCACCTTGATCGGCGGCCAGCAGTTTCAGCGTTGGGAGCAGAGCCAGCAGCAAGAAGCGCCACGCGTGTCGATTCAGCATCCGCCCCAAACCCACTTCAGCGCCGTCAGCAGCAGCTTCGCTGACAGCGTCCCGATGCGAATGATGGATGTCGACCAGGCTCAGCCTGCGGACGAGCTGACACATCAGGAACGTTGGGTGTTCTAGACACACGAACTTGGCGCGCTCGCGGCGCCGGGAAACGCACCACAAGTAGCCTCTCTAAATAGAAGCGTAAGGAGAATCACCATGTTGAGCTGGGCAATCACATTCTTGATCATTGCCATCATCGCTGCAGTACTGGGCTTCGGTGGTATCGCGGGCACCGCCACGGGTATCGCCAAGATTCTCTTTGTCGTGTTCCTGGTGATGTTCATTGCTTCGTTCTTCTTTGGCCGTCGCGGTCGAGGTTGAAGATGAGCGTTTCACCCAAAACGTTGGCAGCCGCCCTGCTCCTGGGCGGCAGTGCCATCGCGATGGGGGCCAGACGCGGCGAAGAAAACAACTGAAGAAAGATCCTGGCTGGTACTGAATTTGTCACACGAAAGAAGCAGCATTGCTTCTCTCCAATGCGCTACCTGAGGAAGGTAGACGCATGACCAAGGGGTCGGGACGTTCTGCCTGTTTCAGGGGCGGAGTGACCTACGGGTACAGGGAGTACCTGCGAAAGGGCCGGGTCAGGAAAAAGCTGCGACGCAAGTTCGTCGACCCTGCGCGGTTCGATGGACTTGCGAAGAGCTTGCGCGCAAACCTTTGAAATAGAGCGATCCATTCGGTTTCGCTGCTCTACCCTCTGATTCGCACGAACAATCACCGGAAAATACTTTCCCGGTGTTTTTTACGTGACCGTACATCGAGAAAAAACCGCCTGAATTCGCAGCGATTTCTCGCCTCTTACTCTCGGATTTTTCTGAAAAAACCCTCCCGCACAACTGATCAAAAAACACCCAGACCAGCCGGAGATGGCCGGTTCGCGGCACATATGCCTGCCGAAATGTCATATTCGAACCGTTTGCGACGTCGCTTTCAGTAAAAAAACCTCATGCCGATTCGGCATAGGGTAGGCGTTTACGGCATTAGACGTCGCATCCTTGCATCGGAATAGTTGCGCCTTTTTTCGCCTGCCAGAGAGCCATAAATACTCGCTCCGGGGCACCTTATACGGGGGCAGATGCACAAGACTTTTTCGCCAAAAGCGTTCCAGTTCCCGCATCTGCCTGAGTCAAACGCAAGTAAGGGTAAAGATATGAAGAAGGCAAAGCTTAGCCTCGCCTGGCAGATCCTCATCGGTCTGGTATTGGGGATTGCAATCGGTGCGCTGCTCAACCATTTCAGTGCCGAAAAGGCTTGGTGGATCAGCAACGTTCTGCAACCAGCAGGCGATATCTTTATCCGTCTGATCAAGATGATCGTGATCCCGATCGTGATCTCGTCGTTGGTCGTCGGTATTGCGGGCGTCGGTGACGCGAAGAAGCTCGGCAGCATCGGCCTCAAGACGATCATCTACTTCGAAGTCGTCACCACCATCGCCATCGTCGTTGGCCTGCTGCTCGCCAACCTGTTCCACCCGGGTGCCGGCATCGACATGAGCACCCTGGGTACCGTGGATATTTCCAAGTACCAGGCGACCGCCGCCGAGGTACAGCATGAACACGCGTTCATCGAAACCATCCTCAACCTGATCCCATCCAACATCTTCGCGGCCATGGCCCGCGGCGAAATGCTGCCGATCATCTTCTTCTCGGTGCTGTTCGGTCTCGGTCTGTCGAGCCTCAAGCCCGAGTTGCGCGACCCGCTGGTAACGATGTTCCAGGGCGTGTCGGAAAGCATGTTCAAGGTCACCCACATGATCATGAACTACGCCCCGATCGGCGTATTCGCACTGATCGCGGTGACCGTGGCCAACTTCGGCTTCGCGTCCCTGCTGCCGCTGGCCAAACTGGTGATCCTGGTTTACGTCGCCATCGCCTTCTTCGCCTTCGTGGTGCTGGGCCTGATCGCTCGCCTGTTCGGTTTCTCGGTGATCAAGCTGATGCGCATCTTCAAGGATGAGCTGGTACTGGCCTACTCCACCGCTTCCTCCGAAACCGTGCTGCCGCGTGTGATCGAGAAGATGGAAGCCTACGGCGCACCGAAAGCCATTTGCAGCTTCGTGGTACCGACCGGTTACTCGTTCAACCTTGACGGTTCGACCTTGTATCAAAGCATCGCGGCAATCTTCATTGCCCAGCTCTACGGCATCGACCTGTCGATCAGCCAGCAATTGCTGCTGGTCCTGACCCTCATGGTCACCTCCAAAGGCATCGCCGGCGTTCCGGGCGTGTCCTTCGTGGTGCTGCTGGCAACCTTGGGCAGCGTGGGCATCCCGCTGGAAGGCCTGGCGTTCATCGCCGGTGTCGACCGCATCATGGACATGGCGCGTACCGCGCTGAACGTGATCGGCAACGCCCTGGCTGTGTTGGTCATCGCCCGTTGGGAAGGCATGTACGACGACGCCAAGGGCCAGCGCTACTGGAACTCCCTGCCGCACTGGCGCAGCAAGGAAAAGCTGCCGGTCGGCGAAGTGTCCAGCAACTGACCCTGTAGGAGCCGGCTTGCCGGCGATGAACGATAACGTGGTGTGACTGACACACCGCGGCGTCTCGATCGCCGGCAAGCCGGCTCCTACAGGACGCAGTTGCACGTGCATTATGTGTACGACGCAATTGCACAAATGAACCCCGGAGAAATCCGGGGTTTGTCGTTTCTGGCTACCCCGCTATCATTCGCCGCATTCTTCGGGGGATTTACTGATGCTCAATGGCCTTTGGCTTGGCTTCTTCATTGTGGCGGCCGTGTCGGCGCTGGCGCAGTGGCTGATCGGCGGGAATGCCGGGATCTTCGCGGCGATGGTGGAAAGCATTTTCGCCATGGCCAAGTTGTCGGTCGAGGTCATGGTCCTGCTGTTCGGCACCCTCACCCTCTGGCTGGGTTTTCTGCGGATCGCCGAAAAAGCCGGGATCGTCGAGTGGCTGGCCAGAGCGCTGGGCCCGCTGTTCCTGCGCCTGATGCCAGAAGTGCCGGCCGGTCACCCCGCCATCGGCCTGATCACCCTGAACTTCGCCGCCAACGGCCTGGGCCTGGACAACGCCGCCACGCCGATCGGCCTTAAAGCCATGAAGGCGCTGCAAGAGCTCAACCCCAGCGACACCATTGCCAGCAACGCGCAAATCCTGTTCCTGGTGCTCAACGCCTCCTCCCTGACCCTGTTGCCGGTGACAATCTTCATGTACCGCGCGCAGCAAGGCGCGCCGGATCCGACGCTGGTGTTCCTGCCGATCCTGCTGGCCACCAGTTGTTCGACCATCGTCGGCTTCCTGGCTGTCGCGTTCATGCAACGCCTGCGCGTCTGGGACCCGGTAGTGCTGGCCTATATGATTCCCGGTGCCCTGATCCTTGGTAGTTTCATGGCGTTGCTGGCAACGCTCTCGGCCACCGCGCTAGCCAGTTTGTCGTCGATCCTCGGCAATCTGACGCTCTTCGGGATAATCATGCTGTTCCTGGTGATCGGCGCGCTGCGCAAAGTGAAGGTCTACGAGGCCTTCGTCGAAGGTGCGAAAGAAGGCTTCGACGTGGCGAAGAATCTGCTGCCGTATCTGGTGGCGATGCTCTGTGCCGTCGGTGTACTTCGGGCGTCCGGTGCGCTGGATTTCGGCCTCGACGGGATTCGGCACCTGGTGGAATGGGCCGGTTGGGACACGCGTTTCGTCGACGCGCTGCCGACAGCGATGGTCAAGCCGTTCTCCGGTAGCGCCGCGCGGGCGATGCTGATCGAAACCATGAAGACGTCCGGGGTAGACAGCTTCCCTGCCTTGGTAGCGGCGACGATTCAGGGCAGTACGGAAACGACGTTCTATGTGCTGGCCGTGTACTTCGGCGCGGTGGGGATTCAGCGGGCACGGCATGCGGTGGGGTGTGCGTTGCTGGCGGAGCTGGCCGGGGTGCTCGGCGCCATTGGCGTCTGCTACTGGTTCTTCGGCTAACCACATAACCCATTGTGGGAGCGGGCTTGCTCGCGAAGGCGTCTTGTCAGTCGGCATCAATACTGAATGACACACCGCTTTCGCGAGCAAGCCCGCTCCCACATTTGATCTTTACTGGGTTCACGGTCGTGGTGGCGGCGCGACTTTCTGTCCTTGCTCAACCGCCCAATCCACCACCTGCGCCGTCAGCTGATCGCTCGCCAGGCCAAACCCGGCCACCACCGCCGGCACCTTCACATCGCTCAGCGGCTGACGCACTTCGAAGCGGCGGCTGGCGAGAATGCGCTGGTCGTAACCACGCACCAGCAACGCATCCAGACGCACAACGACACTCGCCGCTGTGCCTTGGTATTCAGTCTGGAACGCTTGCAAACTCCCGCCCAACTCCAGATCCGCCTGGAAATTGCTGTCATCGGTGCTCAACAACGGCACCCGGCCATCGCGCTGGAAACCATCGAGCAGACGATTGCGCAGCAGCACCGGCGCCGGATCGCTCCAGCGTGAAGCCTTGTAGCTGCTGATCAGGTCGCCTTGCGGTATCACGGCGATTTGCGGACTGTTCAACGCCTCGCTGGCCTGCGGTTTGGTGAGGCGCAGTGACCAGCGTTGCGCCGTGCCATAACTGCCCGAAACGCTGCCCTGGACCGAAGGCAACCGATAGACGTCGGACGGTTCGGACTTGGGCAGGATCGAGCAGGCGCTGGTCAGCGTAAAAACGCTGAGGAGGGCGATGTGAGTCAGCTTCATGGCGTGAACTCCTTGTTCTTGTCATTGCCCAGCAAGTAACCGCTCGGGTTGGCTTCCAGGCGCTGGGAGATGGCGCGCAACGAGGTCAGGGTGTCGCGCAACTCACGTACAGCCGGGGCCAGGCCATTGAGGCCTTGCATGCCGCTGTTGAGCGAATCCTGGTTGTTGGTGAGCAATTTGTTGATGGTTGCGCTGCTTTGTTCCAGCGACTTCATGGCTTGCTCGGCGCTGCCGAACATCTGCGTGCCCTGATCGGTGAGCAGGCCGTTGGCGTTGCGCATCAGGGCGGCGGTCTGTTCCAGCGTCGCCGTCGCTTGTTTACCGATGGCAGAGAGTTGCTGCATCGCCTGACGGATGTCACCGCGCTGATCGGCGATGGTGCCGGTGGTTTGTTCCAGGTGTTCGAGGGTCTTGCTGATGCGCTCGACGTTCTCCGACGAAAACATCTGATTGGCGTTGTGCATCAACACGTTCACGCCGGCCATCAAGTCGTTGCTGTCGTTGAGCAAACGGGCGATGGGCGAGGGCGAGGCCACAATCGTCGGCAAGTTGCCGTCGTGGCCCTTGAGCGTCGGGCTCTGCGGTGTACCGCCACTGAGCTGGATGATCGAGGTCCCGGTGATCCCGGTCAGCGCCAGTTTGGCCTGGGTGTCTTCCTTGATCGGCGTATCGCCGCCGAGGCGAATCCGCGCCAGCACGCGACGCGGATCTTTCGGGTCCAGGCGCAAGCTCACCACATCGCCGACCTTGATCCCGCTGTACTGCACGGCGCTGCCCTTGGACAGGCCGCTGACCGCCTCGTTGAAGACGATCTCGTAATCCTTGAACTCGGTGTCGACGCTGGACTTGGCCAGCCACAGGCCGAAGAGCAGGGCGCTTGCCACCACAATCACAGTGAACAGGCCGATCAATATGTGATGGGCTCGGGTTTCCATGTCAGACCTCGTTAAGCTGTTGAGCAGCTGACAGCGCCGCGCGGCCGCGAGGGCCATGGAAGTATTCGTGAATCCACACGTCGTCGGTTTCCGACACCTTGTCGATGGCGTCCGCCACCAGCACTTTCTTCTGCGCCAACACCGCCACGCGGTCGGTGATGGTGTAGAGCGTGTCGAGGTCGTGGGTCACCAGAAACACGCTCAACCCCAACGCGTCGCGCAGGGTCAGGATCAATTGATCGAAGGCTGCCGCGCCAATCGGATCGAGGCCGGCGGTGGGCTCGTCGAGGAACAGGATGTCCGGGTCCAGCGCCAGCGCCCGGGCCAGCGCCGCGCGCTTGATCATGCCGCCGGACAGCGAAGCGGGGTACTTGTCGGCCGCCGACAGCGGCAACCCGGCCAACGCCAGTTTCACCGCCGCCAGGTGTTCGGCATCGTTGCGGCTCAGCCCGGCGTGTTCGATCAGGGGCAGGGCGACGTTCTCGGTCACGGTCAGCGAAGAGAACAGCGCGCCTTTCTGAAACAGCACACCGAAGCGCCGTTCGACCATCGAGCGCTCGTGCTCGGACAGGGTCGGCAGGTTTTTACCAAACACTTTCACCACGCCTTCGCTGGGCTGGCGCAGGCCGACAATGCTGCGCAACAGCACCGACTTGCCACTGCCGGAACCGCCGACCACCGCGAGGATTTCGCCCTTGTACAAATCCAGGTCGAGGTTCTCGTGCACGCTCTGGCGACCGAAGCGATTGCACAGCCCACGGACCTCAATCACCGCCTCGGAGGGCGCTCGGGGTAGACGACTCACCAGCCCATCTCCATGAAAAACAGCGCGGCCACGGCGTCGAGCACGATCACCACGAAAATCGACTGCACCACGCTCGACGTGGTGTGCGCCCCGACGGACTCGGCGCTGCCGCTGACCTTGAAGCCTTCAAGGCAACCAATGGCGGCGATCAGGAAGGCGAAGATCGGCGCTTTGACGATGCCGACCAGAAAGTGTTGAACGCCGATGTCGGTTTGCAGCAGCGACAAGAACATCGCCGGCGAGATATCCAGCGCCACGGCGCAGACCACGCCACCGCCGACAATCCCCGAGAGCATCGCCACAAAGGTCAGCATCGGTAGCGCCACCAGCAGCGCCAGCACGCGTGGCACCACCAGCAACTCCATCGGGTCGAGACCCAAGGTTCGGATGGCGTCGATTTCTTCGTTGGCTTTCATCGAGCCGATTTGCGCGGTAAATGCACTGGCGGTGCGCCCGGCCATCAGGATTGCGGTCAGCAACACGCCGAATTCACGCAGGAAGGAGAACGCCACCAGGTCCACGGTGAAGATGCTCGCACCGAAACTCGCCAGTACCGTTGCGCCGAGAAAAGCCACCACCGCACCCACCAGAAAGGTCAGCAGGGCAACGATGGGCGCGGCGTCGAGGCCGGTCTGTTCGATGTGCGCGACCATTGGCGTGATGCGCCAGCGCTTCGGGCGGAACAGCCCACGGGCGATGGTTTCCAGAATCAGACCGACAAAGCCCAGCAGTTGCAGGGTGTCTTGCCAGACGGCATCCACTGCGCGGCCGATACGGGTCAGCAACTGAATGCCGACGCTGATTTCCGCTTCCTTGATCGGTACGCAAAAATCGGTCATCGAACAATAAACGGTCTGCAACAACGCACGATCGGCGACAGACAAGGTGCAGTCCGGATGTTCGGCGGATTTGCCGAGACGGTCCGAACCGAGCAATTCCACCAGCAGCGATGCCCCGGCGGTGTCGAGTGCGCCGAGGCCATTGAGGTCGATGTGGGTTTTGTCGTCGTATTGGCCGCGAAGCTTTTCGCTCAGGTCCTTGAGTTCGGCGTAATGGGCAAGCGTCCAGTCACCCGTCACCCGCAACTGAGCGGGGGAGTGAGCGGCGTCCAGTTGGGCATTGCCGGCCATTGTGCTGCTGGTCATAAGCTCCGTGCTTGTTCGGCTGTTACGCAGAGCTACGTAATAGCACGAACCGCATTACTTTTCTTTGGTCGGTGTGCTGTCCGTGATCGTGAAGCGCAACACGCCGATCAACTGGCCGTCCTCGGTCAGCACCCGAACCTGCCACTTGCCCGCCGGGTTACCGGGGAAGTTCTGCTTGTGAGTCCAGGCGCGATAGCCTTCCTTGCGCCCGCCGTGGATGTCCAGGGCGATGCGGTCGACCTCTTTGCCGTTGAACTGCCACACATGGTAAATGCGCTCGTCGAGACCGCGCGGGGCGTTGATCGCGGTGTAGGCGTACAGGCCATCGCCACGGATCTGCTCGGCGCTGACTTCCTCCAGACTCTTGCCCGGCGTGCGGTCCTGCATTTGCGTACTGATCGCCACATCGGTCATCCACAGCGTGGCCGGCGGCACCCACGAGCGCAGCACCCAACCCACGCCGCCGATGCCGACGGTGATGCTCAGGATTGCCAGCGCGTTGCGCACAGTGCGAATAGGGAAGATCGACGCCAGGCTCGGGAACGACAGCACGACGGCGGTGCCCAGCGCCAGTTTGAAACTCTGGGAGGTGGTCAGGTGCAGGATGACGGGCAGGGCGGTCAGCAGCGCGGCAAACAGCGTCAGCGTATGCAACGCCAGGAACGCCCAGCGCCGGGGCGCCAGCCACTTGTAGTAGAGCGGATCAGTGATGGAAATCAGCGCGGCGATGCCCAGCAGCCCGGTGAAGAACAACTGGCCGCTGTTCCAGGTGGTGGTGATGAAAAAGAATGGCAGGACAAAAAACAGGCTTTCCTGGTGAATCATCTGCGTCGCATAACGCAGCAACGGCTGGGGAATTTCCCGTTTGAAGATTCGGGTGAAGAGCTTGGTGAGGCTGTTTTCCAGCATCAGCCAGATCCAGCTCAACACCATGATGATGGTGATCCACGTCGCCAGGCCTTGCTGACGATCCACCAGCATGAAGCTGCCGACCCCGGAAATGAAACCGCCGAGCGCAATGACCCCGGGATAGCGCTTCATCAGTTCGAGGATGCGCTGTACGAACAAGGTCAGGGTAGGCATTCGGCGGTTCACAGTAGTCGTAGGAAAAAACCCCGACAGGTTACCGCCCGGGGGGCGGTGTGGCGAGGGTGAAGTAGCGTTCGCTGGCCTACGCAAAACTGTAGGAGCCGGCTTGCTGGCGATGGACTCAAAGGCACCGCGTTTATTCAGAAAATACGCGTTATCGTTGACGACCATCGCCAGCAAGCCGGCTCCTACAGTGATTTGTTACCGTCGACGATGGAGGCGCCAGGCCAACAGGCCCAGCACCATCAAAGCGAACACCCCGGCAATTGCCCACAGCACCTGGTCATAACTCATCAACGGCTTCTCGATCCGCAGATAACCCGGCTGCAGGAGCAATTCACGCATGGCCTTGTTGGCTTTTTCCAGCGTAACCCCCTGGAGTTCCTTGGCCGGGTCGGCGAAGCGGCCGTCTTCGTAGTCGCTCAACGCGCTCCAGTAGTAATCGGCCAACGCGCTGTTGCCTTGCACGGCCCAGGCCTGGCGCGCGATGGCGGCCTGCTTGAGGCGGTTGAAGGTGGCGGCGTCCAGGCCGTCCTTGAGTAACCCGGCCTTCAACTCATCCAGCACCTGTTCCGCCGCCGTCACATCGTCGCGCTCAAGGTCGGCGTTGAGGCTCATGAAACCCACGCCGCCAAACACTTCGCGCTCGGCGGAGGGGCCGTAGGACAGACCATGGGCGAGGCGCATCTGGCGATAGAGCGCCCAGTCCAGATAATCCTTGAGCAGGTCGAAGGTTTCGTCGTGCTGATCCGCCAGCACGGGCTCCGGCACCAGCCAGTGCAACTTGGCACCCGCGCCGACAATACCGTGACTCAGCGTACGTTCATGGGCCGCGCTGGCGTTGATCTCCGGCAGCGGCGGGTGATCGGTAGGGTCAACCGCATCAAGCTCGCCCCAGGCCCGCTCCAGATAACCCGGCAGCAAGCGGTCGAGGTCGCCGACCACGATCAGGGTCATGTTATTGGGCGCGTACCAGGCCTTGCGTACCTTCTCCAGTTGTTCGCGGGTCAGGTAATCGACCTCGGCCCGCTCCGGGCACTTAAGGCCCAGTTCCACGGCCAGTTGATTGCTCGCGGTGTGGCCCAGGTCCTGACGATCCAGCCACCGTTGCAGGTGCGAGTAATGGCCGCCGTCTTCGCGCTCGACCACTTTCTTGGCAGCGTTGATCGCGTTGTCGTCGATTCGGGTCTGGGTCAACAGCGCCAACAGCAGGTCGAGGACCTTGCGCTGATTTTTCGCCGGGGCTTCGATGACGAACGTGGTGTCGGCGTTGCTGGTGTAGGCGTTCCACTCGCCGCCCAGCGCCTGCATGCGCTCTTCCAGACCACCTTCGCCAGTGGCGTCGATGCCACTGAACAGCAAGTGTTCGAGCAGGTGCGGCAGCTCCTTGTCGGCGCAGTTGAAATCATCGATGCCGACGCCGACCACCAGGCGAATCGCCACATGCCCGCGCTCGGTGCCGGGCTTGAGCAGCAATTGCAGGCCGTTGGGCAGCGTATAGCCCTCGACCTGGAAGCGGTCCAGGGCAAACGAGGGGAATGATCCAAGCAACAGGCAGGCGAACAACAAACAACGCATAGCGAGTTTCCATACGGCTGATTTGGAGATCCGTGTTGTCAGTCAGGGCCTCTTCGCGAGCAAGTCGAACCGTCGCACCGCCGCTCCCACAGAGGAATGCATTTCAAATGTGGGAGCGGGCTTGCTCGCGAATGGCCATCAAGCTGAATACATATAACTGACTGACCACACTGCCAGACGTTCAAGGCGAATGTGTGATGTCAGCCAAATCATCTACAGCGAGCGCACCGGTGTCAGACGTTTCCAGCACCACGTAAGCACTGCTGCAAAACAGAGAATTCAGACGCTTCATGTCGGCGATCAGCTCCAGGTGCAGCGAGCTGGTCTCGATACTCTGCACAATCTTACGTTGCAACCGGCTGACGTGAGCATGGGCCAGGCGGCGTTCCTGTGCACGAAAGCGACGCTTCTCCCGCAGCAACTGCCGGGCACTTTCCTTGTCGGCGCTGAGGAACACCGACAACCCCAGGCGCAAATTGGAAATCAGCTGGCTGTGCAGCCCCGCCAACTCGTCCAGGCCGACCTCGGAAAAAGACCGGCGCTGCGAGGTTTTCTGTTGCTGCACCTTGCGCAACATGCGCTCGATCAGGTCGCTGGCGAGTTTGAGGTTGATCGCCAGCTCAATGATTTCCGCCCAGCGCCGACTGTCCTGCTCGCTGAGGTCTTCACGGGGCATTTGCGCCAGATAGAGCTTGATCGAGTTGTAGAGCGCATCCACATCATCGGTCAGGCGACGCATTTCCTGGGTGACGGCAGTTTGCTTGCCGCGCAGCACGTCGAGCATGGCTTCGAGCATGCTGTCGATCAGATCGCCGATGCGCAGGGTTTCCCGGACAGCGTTGGCCAGCGCCAGGCTGGGGGTGACCAGCGCCGTCGGATCAAGGTGCCGCGGTTTGGCCGTGCCGTTGATTTCCGGGCGTTCCGGCAAAAGCCATGCGCACAGCCTGGCCATTATCCCGACCGTCGGCAGCAAGAGCAGGCAGCGAGCCGTGTTGTAGAGCAGGTGGAAGCCGATGACCATTTCCTGGGGGCTGAAGTCGAGGCTGTCGATCCAGTGCACCAACGGGTCGAGCACCGGAATGATCAGCAACAGGCCGATCAGCTTGTACAGCAGGCTCCCGAGCGCCACCTGACGCCCCGCGGCGTTCTGCATGCTGGTGCTCATGAACGCCAGAATGCCGCTGCCGATGTTCGCGCCAATCACCAGGCCGATGGCCACCGGCAAGCTGATCACGCTGGCCCCGGCCAGGGTCGCGGTCAGCAGGACGGCGGCTAGGCTGGAGTAGGAAACCATCGCGAACAGGGCGCCGACCAAGGCGTCGAGCAGGATATCGCCGGTCAGCGAGGCGAAGATGACCTTGACCCCTTGCGCCTGGGTGATCGGCGCCGCCGCTTCGACGATCAGTTGCAGGGCCAGAATGATCAGGCCCAGACCGATGGCCACCCGGCCCATCTGGCCGAGCCGCGTCTGCTTGCGCGACAGGAAGAAAATCACCCCGAGAAAAATCAGCAGCGGCGACAGCCATGACAAATCAAACGTCAGCACCCGCGCCATCAGCGCCGTACCGACATCGGCGCCGAGCATGGTCGCCAGCGCAGGCATCAGCGCCATCAGGCCCTGGCCGACAAAGGAGGTGACGAGCATGGCGGTGGCGTTGCTGCTCTGAACCATGGCGGTCACGACTATGCCGGCGATGAACGCCAGCCAGCGCTTGGACATGTTCTGGCCGATCACATGACGCAGGTTGGAACCGTAGACCCGCAGGATGCCGGTTCGGACGATGTGCGTGCCCCAGATCAGCAAGGCCACGGCAGATAACAAATTGAGCAGGGTGAGCATAAGGGCCCCCTGTGGTGGTAGCGCCCCAAAGGAGCAAGTTGACGGTGCCGCGCGACTGTCTACGTTGTGTACTTAAGCTGTAGTTGGCTAACGGTCTGCGCGCCAGCATCGCATAGCTAAAGAGGTGATTGAAACAAAAGTGTCATGAAAACAGCTTGATGCAGACGTGAAAAAGGGGCCCGAAGGCCCCTCTCCAATAACTGTAGGAGCGAGCCTGCTCGCGATAGTCGTTAACGAAGACGCTCGCTTACAGGATAAACGCGGCGTCCCTGAGTCCATCGCGAGCAGGCTCGCTCCTACAGGTTTTACGTGTGACTTACTGCCCAGGAATATCCTTGCGCAGTTTCACCGGATCCTGCTGTTTCTTCTTCTTCGCGATCGCGGTGCGCATCTTGATGTTGATCGCTTCCACCGCCAGCGAGAACGCCATGGCGAAGTAGACGTAGCCTTTTGGCACGTGCACATCGAAGGATTCGGCAATCAGCACGGTACCGACGATCAGCAGGAACGCCAGCGCCAGCATCTTCAGCGACGGGTGCTTGTCGATGAACGAGCTGATGGTGCCGGAAGCCAGCATCATCACCAGCACAGCCACAACAATCGCCGCGACCATGACCGGTACGTGGGAGACCATGCCGACGGCGGTGATCACCGAGTCCAGCGAGAACACGATGTCGATGATCGCGATCTGGATGATGGTGTAGAGGAAGTTGCCGCCCTTGCCGCCCGGCTCTTCATTGGTTTCGTCTTCGCCTTCCAGCGCGTGGTACATCTCTTGCGAGCTCTTCCACAACAGGAACAGACCACCGAAGAACAGGATCAGGTCTCGCCCGGAAATGCCCTGGCCGAACACTTCGAACAAGTCTGCGGTGAGGCGCATGACCCAGGTAATCGACAGCAGCAACAGAATCCGCGTAACCATGGCCAGCGCCAGGCCGAAGATTCGGGTGCGCGCCTGCATGTGCTTGGGCATGCGGCTGACCAGGATCGAAATCATGATGATGTTATCGATACCCAGGACGATTTCCAGGGCGGTCAGGGTAAAGAAGGCAACCCAGATTTCAGGGTTGGTCAGCCATTCCATGTGTATTCCTTTGAGCGAGTGTTAAACCACAAAGGGCCCGGGCTTCAAACAACGAAGCCTGGACCCCCAGTGGTGAGTCTTGGGCTTATAGAGTGCTGAACAGCGGAAAAATCCCCATCAGCAATGCTGCAACCAGTATGCACATGCACACCAGCACTGCCCATTTCAGGGTAAAGCGCTGATGGTCACCGAAGTCGATACCGGCCAGGGCCACCAACAAATAGGTCGATGGTACCAGCGGGCTCAGCAAGTGGACGGGCTGACCGACGATCGAGGCACGTGCCATTTCAACCGCGGTTATACCGTAATGACTGGCCGCTTCGGCAAGTACTGGTAACACGCCGTAATAAAATGCGTCGTTCGACATGAAGAACGTGAACGGCATGCTCACCAGCGCGGTGATCACGGCCAGGTACGGGCCGAGGAAATCCGGGATGACCGCCAACAGGCTCTTCGACATCGCATCGACCATGCCGGTGCCCGACAGGATACCGGTGAAGATGCCTGCCGCGAAGATCAAACCGACCACCGCCAGCACGCTGCCGGCGTGGGCCGCAACACGATCCTTCTGCTGTTGCAGGCAAGGGTAGTTGACGATCATGGCAATACTGAACGCCACCATGAACAACACCGGCAACGGCAGCAGGCCTGCGATCAGGGTGCACATCAGTGCGAACGTCAGGGCACCGTTGAACCAGATCAGCTTTGGACGACGGGCGTCCGGGAACTGCGAAACGCTGATTTCGCTGTGGTCGATTTCATCGCCCACCAGGTGCAGCTCACCCAGACGCGCACGTTCACGTTTGCCGTAGAAGTAAGCGATGGCCAGGATGGCCAGGACACCGGCACCCATCGCCGGAATCATCGGTACGAAGATCGCCGACGGGTCCACATGCAACGCACTGGCTGCACGGGCAGTCGGACCGCCCCATGGCGTCATGTTCATCACGCCACCGGCGAGGATGATCAGGCCAGCCATAATCCGCGGGCTCATGCCGATGCGGCTGTAGAGCGGCAGCATGGCGGCCACGCAGATCATGTAAGTGGTCGCGCCGTCACCATCGAGGGAGACGACGAGCGCCAGTACGGCGGTGCCGACCGAAACTTTCAACGGGTCGCCCTTGACCAGTTTGAGGATCTTGCGCACGGCCGGGTCGAACAGGCCGGAGTCGATCATCAGGGCGAAGTAGAGGATGGCGAACATCAGCATCACGCCGGTCGGCGCAAGTTTGGTGATGCCTTCGAGCATCATCGGGCCGATCTTCGGCGCAAAACCGCCGAACAGGGCGAAGACGATTGGAATGATGATCAGGGCGATCAGCGCAGACAGGCGCTTGGTCATGATCAGGAACATGAACGTGATGACCATGGCGAAGCCAAGGAAAGTCAGCATGGGAATACTCCAGGCGTAGCGCGGCTAGGGAATGGGCGAACCGGGTGGGTCAGCGCAGAACGGGTAGCACGAGGCGTACGGGCGGAGTTGCGGCGAAGCGGCGGGTATCAAAGGACATCAGGGTCACCATTGTTGTTGTTAAATGGGCTGTGCGAGCGATAAAACACTGGCATTGGCCGACCGGTCTGTTGCCGGTAGTGGGGGCGATCCTAATCGGGGAAGCTTTCACCCAGCTTTCGCTGATGAAAGCATTGACCGGATGTGCGACCGGTCGTCGGACGGGGGGCAGGGCGTCAGACCGAGTTGAGGCCATCGCGAGCAGGCTCACTCCCACATTGATCTCGTCGCCCCCCATTCTGTATTCACTGAAGATCTAATGTGGGAGCGAGACCGGCTTGCCGGCGATAGCGTCGGTGCATACGCATCAGGAGGAAACAGCATGGCAAACATTCACACCGGCGGCTGCCACTGCGGACAACTGCGCTATCAATTCAACGGCCCGCTGCACGACATCGCCCACTGCCACTGCTCAATTTGCCGACGAGTCAGCGGCGGGATCGTGACCACCTGGATCACCGTGCCCGCATCGACCTTTGAATGGCTGAAAGGCACACCGGCGCAGTACGCCTCGTCATCCAGTTGCGTACGATATTTCTGCCCGAACTGTGGGGCGCAACTCGCGCTGGTGACACACCTCAATCCCGAGAGCATCGACCTGACCATCGCCACCCTCGATCATCCCGAGCAGGCTCCGGCCGAGCGGCACATCTGGACCGACAGCCGTCTGCCCTGGCTGCACCTGGACGAACACCTGCCGGGCGAAGCCGAAGAAACACTCTGATCAAAAAATAGACAGGTCCAGCGGCCGGATCGCCCCCATCCAGATGGCATGTTCGGTGTGGTCGAGCAGATCGTCGCCGGTGTCCGGGTGCAGGAACACCACCAAACCCTTGCGGTTGAGCGCCAGCCACGGCAATACGTCGCCGATGAGTTCCGGCCCGAATGCCAGTTGGCAACTCCAGTCCGGGTGCGGGCCGACCGGACGTTCGTGCACCCGACCCATTTTCAGCGGGAACAGCTGCGCCGCCCGCTCACACAAGGCTCGTGCCTGGTCGATGGTGCTGGCGTCGAAATACACGTGGGCGTGGTAACCCTTGATCTGTTGCATCTGAAACCCTCTGAATCCCTGTCGAACCCTCACCGTCTCCCACAGGTCAAATGCTATACACCCAGGAAACGGAGCCCAACCATGAAAAATGCCGAAACCCCGGTGGTAAAAGTGGTGCTTTATGGTGCCATGAGTAGCCTGGGCAGTGCGCTGATGGCTGAGATGCTGCGGCGGCAACACGAAGTGATCGCCATCCTCGATGACTTGACGGCACTCGCGCCACGTCCGGGTTTGCGCACCAAGACGGGCGACCTGTTTGAGGCCGAGCGCGTCAAACAAAGCGTCGCGGGCTGTTCGGCCGTCATCTGTCTATTAGACGCACCAGGCTTGCCGTTCAACAGCGAACACGTTGAAAAAACCATTGTTCCAGGCCCGGTCGAACAGGTGCTCGCAGTCGATGCGCTGATAGCTGGCATGCAGGCTGCCGGCATTGCCCGACTGTTTCTGGTGGGGGATTTCGAGGTGTTGGACGACCCGGAGATCGAGGATCAACTGCAACGCCACGCCGCCGAAGAAATCCGCGAATCCCTGCAAAGCAGTAAGTTGCACTGGACGCTGGTGAATGCGCCACGTGGCGTCCCAGGGCTGACGATCGAGCATTTCAGCCACGCCAGCAGCAGCCTGGAACCGGGGCTGGCCGAACCGCTGGATCGCTTGAAACGTGTCGCGATAGGGATCGCCGATGAATTGCACTTCAATCTTCACGTGGGCGAACACGTGAATTTCGTGGCGACTTCAGAGTAGTGAAAAGATCGCAGCCTTCGGCAGCTCCTACACCTAATGCGTTCCCCTGTAGGAGCTGCCGAAGGCTGCGATCTTTTACATGCTCACACCGCAATCGAAGGCAAAGGCAGGCCATTCAGCGATTGCGCACTGCTGGCCTGCTCGGCCATCAACCAATCCACGAACTGTTGAATCAACACCCCACGCCGTTTGCGTTGGGGCAGGACCACGTAATAGCCCTGCCGGGACATCACCGTTTCAGCAATTGGCCGACACAACAAACCTTGCGCCAGCAAGTTATCCACAAGGTGCCGCCAGCCAATCGCCACGCCCTGGCCGCCAATCGCCGCTTGAATCAACAGCGTGTAATTGTCGAATCGCAACTGCCCGGGCGCTGGCGCCGAAGTAATCCCCAACTCGCGGAACACGCCACTCCAGTCGAACCAGTTGCTGCTGTTTTCGCCACGCAGGTGCAGCAGCGGAAATTCCAGCAGCCCCTGGGGCGGCAAGGGCAGGGGACGGTCCTTCAATAGCAGCGGACTGCACACCGGGAACACTTCTTCGCTGAACAGCCAATGGCTTTCGCCCTGTTTAAAACGCCCGTCACCAAACAGCACGGCAACATCGATATCGGTGCGTAGCATGTTGAGACTGCGTTCGCTGGTGACCAGGCTAACGTCCACGTGAGGATTGGCCGCGTGAAAGCGGTGCAATCGGGGCATCAGCCAGTAAGCGGCAAAGGCAAAATCGGTGGCGACCTGCAACACCTCATGCTGTTGCTGTGTACTGATCGCACTTAATCCTGCGTCGATATTCTGCAAACCGAGCTGAACCTGCTCGAAAAGAATAGCCCCGGCCTCGGTCAATTCGATCCCGCGATAAATGCGATCGAACAGCCGTGTGGCGAGTTGATCTTCCAGCCGCTTGATCTGCTGACTGATGGCCGGTTGCGTGGTGCCGAGCTCTACCGCAGCGGCGGTGAAGCTGTGATGGCGGGCGGCCGCTTCGAAAGCGCGAAGTAAATCCAGAGACAAATCACCGAGGGCGTCATACATAAGCTGTGCTTATCCTAGTCATTGCCTGGCATGGGCTTTACCACAAATCACATGGACTCCATGCTCGATTGCAGCACTCTCGCATAAATATTCACTATGGAATGCCGCGATCACATGAAGCGCAAGAATATTCTTTTCATCATGGCCGATCAGATGGCCGCGCCAATGTTGCCGTTCTACGGCCCTTCGCCGATCAAATTGCCCAATCTCAGCCGCCTCGCCGCCGAAGGCGTGGTGTTCGACGCCGCTTATTGCAACAGCCCACTCTGCGCGCCGTCGCGTTTTACCCTGGTCAGCGGTCAGTTACCGAGCAAAATCGGCGCCTACGACAACGCGGCCGATTTCCCTGCCGACGTGCCCACCTACGCCCACTACCTGCGGCGCCTCGGTTATCGCACCGCGTTGTCCGGCAAGATGCACTTTTGCGGCCCGGACCAGCTGCACGGTTACGAAGAACGCCTGACCAGCGACATTTACCCGGCCGACTACGGTTGGGCAGTGAACTGGGACGAACCGGACGTGCGTCCGACCTGGTATCACAACATGTCGTCGGTACTGCAGGCCGGGCCTTGCGTGCGCACCAACCAACTGGATTTCGATGAGGAGGTGGTGTTCAAGGCCCAGCAGTATTTGTTTGATCACATCCGCGAAGACGGCGACCAGCCGTTCTGCCTGACCGTGTCGATGACTCACCCACACGACCCGTACACCATTCCCAAGGCCTTCTGGGATCTGTATGACGACGCTGACATCCCATTGCCCGAAACCCCGGCACAAACCGAGCTCGATCCGCACGCCCAGCGTTTGCTCAAGGTCTACGACCTGTGGGACAAGCCGCTGCCTGTGGATAAGATCCGCGATGCACGCCGGGCTTATTTCGGTGCTTGCAGCTATATCGACAGCAACGTCGGCAAACTTCTGCAAACGCTCGAAGATACCGGGCTGATCAACGAAACGATCATCGTGTTCTCCGGCGACCACGGCGACATGCTCGGCGAGCGTGGCCTCTGGTACAAAATGCATTGGTATGAAATGGCCGCGCGCGTGCCGATGTTGATCAGTTCACCCGGCCAGTTTGGCGCCGGACGGGTCAGCGCTGCGGTTTCCACCGCCGACCTGCTGCCGACGTTTGTCGAGTTGGCCGGCGGCGCTCTGGAACCGGGCTTGCCGCTGGATGGCCGGTCGCTGGTTCCGCACCTGCAAGGGCAGGGCGGTCATGACGAAGTCTTCGGCGAATACATGGCCGAAGGCACCATCAGTCCGCTGATGATGATTCGCCGTGGCGCCTACAAATTCATCTACAGCGAAGACGATCCGTGCCTGCTCTTCGACGTACACAACGACCCGCGTGAACAGGAAGAACTCAGCCAGTCGCCGCAACATCGGCTCCTGTTCGAGGAATTTCTCGCCGAAGCACGGGCCAAATGGAACATCCCGGCGATACACCAACAGGTGCTCGCGAGCCAGCGTCGTCGGCGTTTCGTCGCCGAAGCGCTGACCATCGGCAAGCTGAAGAGCTGGGATCACCAGCCACTGGTGGACGCCAGTCAGCAGTACATGCGCAACCACATCGACCTCGACGATCTGGAGCGTAAAGCACGTTATCCACAACCCTGCCAAAACCAATAATGTTAAGGGGAAGTCCATGCAAAAGTTATCCACAGTACTGACGGTCGGACTGCTGGCTCTGGGCAGTGCGTCGGCGTATGCCGATCAGAGCTGCGAGACGGTGAAAATGGCCGACCCTGGCTGGAGCGACATCGCCGCAACCAACGCCATCACCGGGTTTCTGCTGGACGGCATGGGCTACAAGCCCAAAGTCGACACCCTCGCGGTGCCGATTACCTTTGGCGGGTTGAAGGATGGCCAGGTCGACGTGTTTCTCGGCAACTGGATGCCGGCGCAGCAGGGTTTCTATGACAAGTTCGTCGCCACCGGCGACGTCACGCAACTGGCGAAGAACCTCGACGGCACCGAGTTCACCCTGGCTGTGCCGGATTACGTGTGGGACGCGGGTGTGCATAGCTTCGCCGACCTGAACAAATTCGCCGACAAGTTCGACAAGAAGATCTACGGCATCGGCTCCGGCGCCCCAGCGAACATTTCGCTGCAAGAGATCATCAAGAAGAACGACTTCGATATGGGCCAGTGGAAACTGGTCGAGTCCAGCGAACAGGCGATGCTGGCCGAAGTGTCTCGGGCGGTGAAGAAACAGAAATTCGTGACCTTCCTCGGCTGGACGCCGCACCCGATGAACGTGCAGCTGAAAATGCATTATCTGAAGGGCGGCGAGAAATACTTCGGCGACACCGGCAGCGTCCATACCCTGACCCGCAAGGGTTACGCCGAAGCCTGTCCGAATGTGGGCAAGTTGCTGACCAACCTGAGTTTCACCCAGGAGATGGAAAACAGCATCATGGCGGATGTGGTGAACAAGAAGGTCAGCAATGCGGATGCGGCCAAGGCGTGGATCAAGGCCAATCCGGCGGTGCTGGATAAATGGCTGGAAGGCGTGAAGACCGCGGACGGCAAGGATGCGTTGCCGGCGGTGAAAGCCAAGCTCTAACCCTTTGGGTGGCGAACTGTAGGAGCCAGCTTGCTGGCGATAGCGGTGTATCGGACGCGATAAATGTTGACTGATGCGCCGCCATCGCCAGCAAGCTGGCTCCTACAAGGTGTTGTGCTGATACCCTTGCGCAAAATTTTCAACCGAGAGGACCCATGGCCTTCCCCAGCCGCCATTCACTCTTCCCCTTCCTCACGTGGTTGCCCCGGCAGACCCGCGCCAGCGTCGGCCGTGACCTGATCGTCGGCCTCAGCGGCGCCATTCTCGCGTTGCCGCAATCCATTGCCTACGCGCTGATCGCCGGTCTCCCACCGGAATACGGCTTGTACGCCGCGATCATCCCGGTGCTGATCGCCTGTCTCTGGGGTTCATCGTGGCATTTGATCTGTGGGCCTACGGCAGCGATCTCCATCGTCCTGTTCGCCAGTGTCAGTCCTTTGGCCGTCCCTGCGTCCAAGGACTACATCACGCTGATCCTGCTTCTGACGCTGCTCGCCGGCATTTTCCAGTGGCTACTGGGTTTGCTGCGATTCGGCGCGCTGGTGAATTTTGTCTCGCACTCGGTGGTATTGGGCTTCACCCTCGGCGCCGCCGTGGTGATTGCCATCGGTCAAATGCCCAACCTGCTGGGGCTGGACTTGCCCAGCCAGGCCACCGCTCTGGACAGCTTTTTGATGCTGCTGCAGCACCTCGATGCGGTGGATAAACCCTCGCTCGTGCTGGGGCTGGCAACAGTCGTCGTCGGCATAATCCTGAAAGGGTTGCTGCCTCGCTGGCCGACGCTGCTGATCACCCTGATCCTCGCCGGGCTGCTGGTTTGGCTGTGGCCATCGATGTTCGGCCACGTGAACCTGGTGAGCGCGTTTGTCGGGCGGTTGCCGCCCTTCAGCCCGTTGCCACTGGATCTGGACATGATTTTGCGATTGCTGCCCAGCGCAGTAGCGGTGGGGATGCTCGGACTGGTGACGAGCCTGTCGATTGCCCGTTCCTTGTCGGCGCGCTCGCAGCAATTGCTCGATGCCAATCAGGAAGTCCGCGCGCAGGGTTTATCGAACATGATCGGTGCGTTTTTTTCCGGTTCGCTGTCAGCCGGTTCCTTCACCCGTTCCGGCCTCAGCTACGAAGCGGGCGCCTGTTCGCCAATGGCGGGGGTGTTTTCCGCTTTGTGGGTGGCGCTGTTTGCGATCTTCGGCGCCAACCTGATTGCGCATATTCCGATCCCGGCCATGGCTGGCAGCATCCTGTTGATCGCCTGGGGGTTGGTCGATCATCGCGGTATTCGCGCGTTGCTGCGGGTCAGCCGCGCCGAGTTCATGGTGATGGCGCTGACCTGTGTCGCCACGCTGTTGCTGGAATTGCAGACAGCGATCTATGCCGGCGTGCTCGCGTCGTTGTTTTTCTACCTCAAGCGCACCTCGCAACCACGGGTGCAGCATTGGCGCGACGGCGATGAAGACATTCTGCGGGTCGGCGGTTCGATCTTTTTCGGCGCCAGCCATTACCTGCAAGTGCGCCTGCAACGCATGCACGGGGCGCGGGTGGTGATCGAGGCGCAGCAGATCAACTTCATCGACTATTCGGGGGTGGAAATGCTGCACCAGGAAGCGCGGCGGCTACGCAAGCAGGACCGTAGCCTGACCTTGCGCGGGGCGCGGCCACCGGTGGTGGAGGAGTTGCGAAAGCTGGAAGGCGCGGAGAAATGCCCGATCCATTTCGAAGATTGAAACACGACCCCCTGTAGGAGCGAGCCTGCTCGCGATGGGCGTTAACGATAACGCTGCAAACCTGACACCCAGCGGGGCTCTCAGGTTCATCGCGAGCAGGCTCGCTCCTACAGAGTGCGGTTATGCGGCCAGTTGGCGGCGCAGTTCGGCCAGCACCGGCGCGGTGTCCGGGCGTACGCCACGCCACAGCAAGAAGGCTTCTGCCGCTTGCTCAGCCAGCATCCCCAAACCATCCATCGACACGGCAGCGCCATGCGCCGTAGCCCAACGGCAGAACGAGGTCGGTTCCTTGCCGTACATCATGTCGTAGCAAACGGTCTTGCCCGGTTCGATCAGACTGCCCGCAATCGGCGGTACATCGCCTGACAAACTGGCCGATGTCGCGTTGATGATCAGGTCCACCGATTCCCGCAACCAGTCGAAACCACTGGCCGACACCGGCCCCAGATCCGCGAACAATTCTGCCAGCAGCTCGGCTTTTTCCACCGTGCGGTTGGCGATGATCACCGAGGCGGGTTGCTCGGCCAGCAGTGGCTCCAGCGCACCGCGCACTGCGCCGCCGGCGCCGAGCAGCAGGATGCGTTTGCCCTTGAGGCTGAAACCGGCGTTGACCGTCAGGTCCCGCACCAGCCCGGCACCATCGGTGTTGTCGCCCAGCAGCGTGCCATCGGCGAGCTTGCTCAGGGTGTTCACCGCGCCAGCCCGCTGCGCTCGCGCCGTCACACTGTCGGCCAGACGGAACGCCTCTTCCTTGAACGGCACCGTCACGTTCGCCCCGCAACCTTCCAGGAAAAACTCCCGGGCAAAGTCGGAAAAATCGTCGAGCGGTGCCAGCGAAGTGCTGTAGTCCAGTTGCTGAGCGGTCTGCTCGGCGAACAGACGATGGATCAACGGCGACTTGCTGTGACCAATTGGGTTACCGAAAACGACGTAACGATCCATCAGAAATCCTCAGGCCTGGGCCAACCAATCGCGGTCTTGCAGGAAGTACTCGGTCAGGCGTGCTTCTTCGCTGCCGGGCTCGGCTTTCCAGTCATAGCTCCAGCGAACTTGCGGCGGCAACGACATGAGGATCGACTCGGTACGCCCACCCGATTGCAGGCCGAACAGCGTGCCACGGTCGTAAACCAGGTTGAACTCGACGTATCGGCCACGGCGGAATTCCTGGAATTCGCGCTGTTTTGCAGTGAACGCATCATTTTTGCGGCGCTGCACGATCGGCAGGTAGGCGTCGATGTAAGCGTCACCGATGGCACGCATGAAAGCGAAGCTGGTGTCGAAATCCCACTCGTTCAAATCATCGAAGAACAGGCCGCCGATGCCGCGCGGTTCGTGGCGATGCTTGATGTGGAAATAGCTGTCGCACCAGGCTTTGTAGCGCGAATAGACGTCCGGACCGAACGGCGCGCAGGCCTGCTCGGCGACGCGGTGCCAGTGCACGCAGTCATCGATGTTGCCGTAATAAGGGGTCAGGTCGAAGCCGCCGCCGAACCACCAGACCGGTTCTTCGCCTTCTTTTTCGGCGATGAAAAAGCGCACGTTGGCGTGGGAAGTCGGCACATGCGGATTGTGCGGGTGAATCACCAGCGACACGCCCAGGGCTTCAAAGCCACGGCCGGCCAGTTCAGGTCGATGGGCGCTGGCGGACGGTGGGAGACCGCTGCCAAACACGTGGGAAAAGTTGACGCCGCCCTTTTCGATGACCGCGCCGTTCTCGATCACGCGGGTGCGACCGCCACCGCCGGCAGGCCGGGTCCAGGCGTCTTCGACGAATTGCGTGCCGCCGTCTTCGGCTTCCAGGGCAGCGCAAATGCGGTCTTGCAGGTCGAGCAGGTAGGCTTTTACGGCCTCGGTGCGGGTCGTCATGTCTTCACCTTGAATCGGGCAAAACTACGCGGCGCTCCATGGGAGCGGGGGCCGGCGCAAATGGGCGCGTAGCATAACATTGCAGATGGACTCGCCACAGTTGACGGGGATCAAGCTTGGGAGTTCGATAGGGCGCTTGGCACTACACCTCTAGTAGCTGAAGACCTAAGGAGAGTTCTGATGGCAAAGCGTATCCAGTTCCGCGCCCATGGCGGCCCCGAAGTGCTCGAGTATGTGGATTACCAACCGGCCGAGCCCGGCCCGCAGCAAGTGCGCGTGACCAACAAGGCCATCGGCCTGAACTTCATCGACACCTATTTCCGCAGCGGCCTCTATGCGCCGCCGGCCTTGCCGTCGGGCGTGGGTTCGGAAGGTGCAGGCGTGGTCGAGGCGGTGGGCAGCGAAGTCACCCGCTTCAAGGTCGGTGATCGCGTGGCGTACGGCAGTGGCCCGTTGGGCGCCTACAGCGAAGTTCACGTATTGCCGGAAGCCAATCTGGTGCACCTGCCGGACGCGATAAGCTTCGAACAAGCCGCCGGGGTGATGCTCAAGGGCCTCACCGTGCAGTACCTGTTGCGTCAGACCTATGAACTCAAGGGTGGCGAAACCATTCTGTTTCACGCCGCTGCCGGGGGTGTCGGTTCGCTGGCCTGCCAATGGGCCAAGGCGCTGGGCGTGAAGTTGATCGGCACGGTCAGTTCGCCGGAGAAAGCCGCGTTGGCGAAGGCCAACGGTGCGTGGGCGACCATCGACTACAGCCACGAAAACGTCGCACAACGCGTACTGGAATTGACCGATGGGAAAAAAGTCCCGGTGGTGTACGACGGTGTCGGCAAAGACACTTGGCTGACTTCGCTGGATAGCGCAGCGCCTCGGGGCCTGGTGGTGAGTTTTGGCAACGCATCGGGCGCGGTGGACGGGGTAAACCTGGGGATTTTGTCGGCGAAGGGATCGTTGTACGTGACCCGGCCAACACTGGCGACTTATGCCAACAACGCTGAAAACCTGCAGCGGATGGCGGATGAGTTGTTTGAGATGATCATCAGCGGGAAGCTGAAGGTGGAGATCAGCCAGAAGTATTCACTGGCTGACGCGGCGAAGGCGCAGACCGAGTTGTCGGCGCGGCGGACAACAGGTTCGACTGTTCTTTTGCCTTGAGGGCCTCTTCGCGGGCAAGCCTCGCTCCTACAGGTTCAGCGTCGTAAGCACATTATGTAAACGACCAAAATCTTGTAGGAGCGAGGCTTGCCCGCGAAGAACGATGACGCGGTCTCAACCCGGACGAATGACGTTCCCGGTCGCCAGATCGCGAATCACGCTCGGATTCTTGCGCCCACCGAGGTTGCCGCCAAGAATCAAATCAAGTTGCCCGCGAAAATACTGCTCCACGCGAATCCGCGTCCGCGCCGCCGGCCGGCCCTGCGGGTTGGCCGAGGTCGACACCAACGGCCCGACCAATGCGCACAAATCCCGCACCAACGGGTGATCGCTGACCCGCAACGCCACCGTTTCGTGCACGCCGGTAATCCACTGCGGCAACTGATTCCGATGCGGCACCAGCCAGGTATTCGGCCCCGGCCAGGTGCTGGCCATGCGGTCCATCCAAAGCTCAGGGAAGTCTTCGAACAGGAAGTCGAACTGGCGAATGTTGTCGGCAACCAGAATCAGCCCCTTGTCCACCGACCGGCCCTTGAGCATCAGCAGACGTTCGACCGCTTCTTCGTCCCACGGGTCGCAACCCAGGCCCCAGACCGCCTCGGTTGGATAGGCAATCACCGCCCCTGCGCGAATGGCTTGCGCGGCTTGTTGCACACGCCAACTGTTGACCATGAAAAACTCTCCGGAATAAGGCTCTGCGCAGTTTACCGATGTTCCTTATAAAACCTAGCTCACCCGCGCAAACCAGCGCCCGCTTTCGCAGACCGCCCGGCCGTCCATTTCCAGTTCCGTCAGCGCCGCCAGCACTTTGGGCAGCGCCCAGCCGCTGGAGACGGACAACGCTTCACTGGTGTGCGGCGCCGCATGCAGCAGCATCAACAGCGGATGAGCCACCGACGGAGCCTGCATGGCTAACGGCAACTGCTGCCAGCCGCGCAACGCTTCGAGGATATGTTCGATGGTTTCCACCAGCATCGCGCCGTCGCGAATCAGCTGATGACAGCCCTTGGCGCCGGGATGATGGATCGATCCCGGAATCGCATACACCTCACGACCTTGTTCCGCCGCCAGCCTCGCGGTGATCAAGGAACCGCTGGCGACACTGGCCTCGACCACCAGCACGCCGAGGGATAAACCACTGATGATTCGATTGCGTCGCGGGAAGTTGCTGGCCGTAGGCCCGGCGTCCAGCGGGAACTCTGAAAGCACCGCGCTGCCCGACGCAATCATGGCATCGGCAAGCCTGCGGTTGCGCTGTGGATAAAACTTTTCAAGTCCCGTGCCAAGTACACCGACCGTTTGCCCGCCCACGTCTAGAGCGGCTTGGTGCGCGGCGGCATCGATCCCCAGCGCCAGACCGCTGGTGATGACAAAACCGGCGCCAGCCAGACTGCGCGAAAACGCGGCGGCCGTGTCCATCCCCGGACGGGAAGCGCGACGACTGCCAACCATCGCCAATTGCGGTTTTTCCAGTATGCCCGGATCGCCCGCGACGAATAGCAGTGGCGGCGCGTCGCTGATTTCCGCCAGCAATGCCGGGTAGTCAGGCTGGTCCCACATCAATAAATGCTGGCCGGGACGGTCTAGCCAGGCCAATGCGTGGCTGGCGCCGTCCCGGACATCATCGGCCCGGCGAGCCTCGGCGCAAGCAAACGGCAAGCCCAGCGAACGCCAAGCACTGGCCGGCGCGCTGATGGCTTTGGACGCCGAGCCGAAGGCCTCGAGCAGTTTCCTGAAACGCGCAGGACCGAGCTCCGGCAAACGATGCAGACGTAAACGGGCTTCCAGTTCCGCAGGGGAAACCGGTGTAACAGCAGGCAGCGACATGGATCATCCTTGATCGTTATGAGCCCCGTTCAAACGGGAATAAGCTGTGGATAACTCTGTTGGTAACTTGTGGAGCCTGCTTACGGATTTCGCACCTTGTCCATCACCGCCAAGGAGCGCGATGCGGTGAGCACCAATCCGTAACTGAGTTTGTCGTAGGTGCGGAACACCATCAGCAAACCGGCGCGTTCATCAGGAATTTTCAGAGGCTGGCCGGAGACCCGGTCGCGCACGGTTTCGCCGGTCTTCATCACCACCAACACGTTGCCTTCGGCGAGTCCGTCGCGTTGGCCCCGGTTCAGCGTCACGACATCCATCGCGCCGATCTGGGTAACCCCGCGCGGTACGTCGATGATCAGGCCGTTGATCGGGGTTTTTGGTGCACTGGGCATGAAGGTCGAGTTGATCGATCGTTCCTCGCCGCTGAACAAACGATCGCCGAGGCGAACTTCCTGAGTGGTGCGTTGCAGTGCAAGCGTCGCGACATCACCCTCGGTAGCGACAATTTCACCGCCGCCGATGTCGTCGGCATTGATCCCCAGGAACTCCTTGCTCTCGGGGTCGGTATAAACCTTGCCTTGGCGGAAGATGCCGTAGACCGGCTGGTTCGGATCGAAATGGCCGCGGGCGAAAATCCGGTCGCCGGTGCCGCTGAGCACCCGTTCGGCATCGCCGGCGACGATGTAAGGCGCCTTGTCGAAATCCTCGACCTTGTCGACGATGCGGTTGCTCAGCAGAAAACTGTTGATCGACTGCAACGGAATGCTCGGGATGGCGTCGGCCACCGGCGAACTGTGCACCCGTGGCGAGAGCTTGATGGTGCCCCGGGAAGCCCCGCGATTGAGGGTCAGCCGCGGCTGCCCGTCAACGTAGACCAGCGACAGCAAATCGCCGGGGTAGATCAGATTGGGGTTCTGGATCTGCGGATTGGCCTGCCAGAGCTCGGGCCACTTCCACGGCTCACGGAGGAATTTCCCTGAGATGTCCCAAAGTGTGTCACCCGCCGCCACTGTGTATTGCTGTGGAAAACCTTCCTTGAGTTGCACTTGCCCATGCGCCAAACCGGCCGAGGCCAGAAGGAGCAAGGCGAGTAGTGATTTCCTCATGCGGTGAATCCCTTTATTATGTGCGTTCGCGTGAAACGCCAGAGCCCTCGTGGCTCGCTCCCGACTCTTTGCCAAAAAGAAAAGGAGCTACGCTTCACAACGGTAGCCTGCATCTTCGGACCTGCCAGGCCATCGACCCGACTTTACCTCACACGTGCAGCAATCAAGCTTATGGCCATTTTAGACATCCTCGAATTCCCCGACTCGCGCCTGCGCACTATCGCCAAACCTGTGGCCGTAGTGGACGACGAAGTGCGTCAGTTGGTCGACGATATGTTTGAAACAATGTATGAAGCGCCAGGCATCGGCCTCGCCGCGACCCAGGTCAACGTGCACAAACGTATCGTCGTGATGGACCTCTCCGAAGACCGCACCGAACCGCGGGTGTTCATCAACCCCGAGTTCGAGCCCCTGACCGACGAGATGGAGCAATACCAGGAAGGCTGCCTCTCGGTGCCGGGCTTCTACGAAAACGTCGATCGCCCGCAGAAGGTCAAGGTCAAGGCCCTGGACCGCGACGGCCAGCCTTACGAACTGATCGCCGAAGGCCTGCTCGCCGTGTGCATCCAGCATGAATGCGACCACCTCAACGGCAAATTGTTCGTCGACTACCTGTCGAATCTCAAACGTGACCGAATCAAGAAGAAACTGGAAAAGCTCCATCGCCAGAACGCTTGATGCCCTCCTTTCAAAGGCTTGCTGCGGCAAGCCTTTTTCTTTTGCGACTGCTTTGTAAATGAGAGCTTCCCATGACTGAGCCACTGCGCATCGTCTTTGCCGGCACCCCGGAATTCGCCGCCGAACACCTCAAGGCCCTGCTCGACAGCCCTTACGAGATCGTCGCGGTCTACACCCAACCGGACCGTCCGGCGGGTCGCGGGCAAAAGCTGATGCCGAGCCCGGTCAAGCAGTTGGCACTGGAAAACAATATCCCGGTGCTGCAACCGCCAACCCTGCGCAACGAAGACGCTCAAGCCGAACTGGCCGCGCTGAAGCCGGATTTGCTGGTGGTGGTCGCCTACGGCCTGATCCTGCCGCAAGTGGTACTGGATATTCCGCGCCTGGGTTGCATCAACAGCCACGCGTCGTTGCTGCCACGCTGGCGCGGTGCGGCGCCGATCCAGCGCGCCGTCGAAGCCGGCGATAGCGAGAGCGGCGTGACCGTGATGCGCATGGAACTGGGCCTCGACACCGGGCCGATGCTGCTCAAGGTCACTACGCCGATCAGCGCTGAAGACACTGGCGGCAGCCTTCACGACCGCCTGGCGGAACTCGGCCCGCCGGCAGTGATTCAAGCCATTGCCGGCCTCGCCGCCGGCACGCTGGAAGGCGAAGTGCAGGACGACACCCTCGCCACCTACGCACACAAATTGAACAAGGACGAAGCACGCATCGACTGGAGCCGCCCGGCCATTGAGCTGGAACGTCTGGTCCGCGCCTTCAATCCATGGCCGATCACCCACAGCACGTTGAATGGCGAAGCGCTGAAAGTGCTGGCCGCGAGCCTCGCCGAAGGCAAGGGCGCACCAGGTGAAATCCTCAGCGCCAGCAAGGACGGCCTGATCGTCGCTTGCGGTGGGCAAGCGCTGTGCCTGACCCGCCTGCAATTGCCCGGCGGCAAGGCGCTGAACTTCAGCGATTTGTTCAACAGCCGTCGTGAGAAATTCGCCGTCGGCACCGTGCTCGGTCAAACGGCGGACGCTCAATGAATCCACGTCTGGCCGCCGCCAAGGCACTTGCTGCAGTTCTCAACGGAAAAGCCTCACTCAACAGTTCGCTGCCGACACAAATGGACAAGGTCGAAGACCGCGATCGCGGCTTCACCCAAGACCTGGCGTTCGGCACCGCGCGCTGGCAGCCGCGTTTGTCGGCGCTCGCGGCCAAGTTGCTGCAGAAGCCGTTCAAGGCTGCCGACGCCGATGTCGAGGCGTTGCTGCTGGTCGGTCTCTATCAACTGCTTTACACCCGCGTCCCGGCTCACGCCGCCATCGGCGAAACCGTCGGTTGCGCCGACAAGCTGAAGAAGCCGTGGGCCAAAGCCTTGCTCAACGCCGTGTTGCGCCGCGCCCAACGTGAAAGCGAAGCGCTGCTGGCCGAGCTGGAACACGACCCGGTGGTGCGCACCGCCCACCCACGCTGGCTGCAAAAATCCCTGAAAGCGTTTTGGCCTGAGCAGTGGGAAGCCATTTGCACGGCGAACAACGCGCATCCGCCGATGATTTTGCGGGTCAACCGTCGCCATCACACTCGCGATGCCTACTTGGGTCTGCTGACCGAAGCGGGCATCGCCGCCACGGCGTGCGTTTACAGCCGGGACGGCATCATTCTCGACGCCGCCGCCGACGTACGCAGCCTGCCAGGCTTCGCCGAAGGCTGGATCAGCGTGCAGGACGAAGCGGCGCAACTGGCCGCCGACCTGCTCGACCTGGCGCCGGGCCAACGGGTGCTCGACGCCTGCTGCGCTCCGGGCGGCAAGACCTGTCACATCCTCGAAGCCGAACCCGCACTGGCGGGCGTCGTCGCCGTGGATCTGGAAGCCAAGCGTCTGGTGCGTGTGCGAGAAAACCTCGCACGCCTGGGCCTGAGCGCCGAACTGATCGCCGCCGACGGCCGCGACACGGCCACCTGGTGGGATGGCAAACCGTTCCAACGCATCCTGCTCGATGCGCCATGCTCGGCCACCGGCGTGATCCGTCGTCACCCGGACATCAAGCTGACTCGCCAACCGGATGACATCGCCGCGCTGGCAGTGCTGCAAGGTGAATTGCTGGATGCCATGTGGATAACTCTGGAGGTCGGCGGAATTCTGCTTTACGCCACCTGTTCCACGTTGCCGACCGAGAACACTGAAGTCATCGAAGCCTTCCTCGCTCGGACACCGGGCGCCCGTGAGCTGGACCTCGCCACCACGGCCGGCATCAAGCAGCCCCACGGTCGCCAGTTGCTGGCACAGGAAGGCGGCCACGACGGGTTCTATTACGCCAAGCTGATCAAGATCGCCGCCGCGCGCGGTTAACCGGTTTTAAGGGAGTGACTGGATGAAAATCATCATCCTCGGCGCAGGGCAGGTCGGCGGTTCGCTGGCGGAACACTTGGCCAGCGAGGCCAACGACATCACCGTGGTCGACACCGATGGCGAACGCCTGCGCGACCTCGGCGACCGCCTGGACATCCGCACCGTGCAAGGCCGCGGCTCACTGCCGACGGTGCTGCGCCAGGCCGGCGCGGATGACGCCGACATGCTGGTGGCGGTGACCAACAGTGACGAAACCAACATGGTCGCCTGTCAGGTCGCTCACACCCTGTTCCACACCCCGACAAAAATCGCCCGCGTCCGCGAAGCCGCGTACCTCACGCGCACCGACCTGTTCGACAACGAAGCGATTCCGGTGGATGTGCTGATCAGCCCGGAACAAGTGGTCACCAACTACATCAAGCGCCTGATCCAGCATCCGGGTGCGTTGCAGGTGATCGACTTCGCCGAAGGCAAAGCGCAGCTGGTCGCGGTGAAGGCGTATTACGGCGGACCGCTGGTGGGTCAGCAACTGCGTCAGTTGCGTGAACACATGCCGAATGTCGAAACCCGCGTAGCGGCGATTTTCCGCCGTGACCGGCCGATCCTGCCTCAGGGCGATACGGTGATCGAAGCGGACGACGAAGTATTTTTCATCGCCGCCAAGGCGAATATTCGCGCAGTGATGAGCGAAATGCGCCGCCTCGATGAGAGCTACAAGCGCATCGTCATCGCCGGGGGCGGGCAGATCGGCGAGCGTCTGGCCGAGGCCATCGAAAGTCGTTATCAGGTGAAGATCATCGAGATGAACCCGGCCCGCTGTCGCCATCTCTCGGACACCCTCGACAGCACCGTGGTCTTGCAGGGCAGTGCCTCCGACCGCGACTTGCTGATGGAAGAGAACATCGCCGACGCCGACATCTTCCTGGCGCTGACCAACGACGACGAAGCCAACATCATGTCGTCGCTGCTGGCCAAGCGCCTGGGCGCGAAGAAGGTGATGACGATCATCAACAACCCGGCTTACGTCGACTTGATCCAGGGTGGCGACATCGACATCGCCATCAGCCCGCAACTGGCGACCATCGGCACCTTGCTGGCCCACGTGCGGCGCGGCGACATCGTCAGCGTGCATTCATTGCGCCGTGGTGCGGCGGAGGCCATCGAGGCCATTGCCCATGGTGATGCGAAGTCGAGCAAGGTGATTGGCAAGGCCATCGAGAACATCGGTCTGCCACCCGGCACCACGATTGGCGCGATCATTCGAGATGAAGAAGTGATCATTGCCCACGATGACACGGTGATCGCGGCGGGCGACCATGTGATTCTGTTCCTTGTGGATAAGAAGCATATTCGGGATGTGGAGAAGTTGTTCCATGTCGGGCTCAGCTTCTTTTAAACCGTTACGCCGCCATCGCCAGCAAGCTGGCTCCTACAAGGGATTGCGTGCAACCTGTAGGAGCCGGCTTGCCGGCGATGCGATTTCGATAACGACAACCATCCGGAATTATTCCCATGATCGAATCCCTGGAAAAAATGCTCGCCAAGGGTGTGGATAACTCATTGCTGCGCTTCGGCCTCGGCAAGGGGTATCTGGATCTTGGGGAAAACGCCAAGGCCGCCGAGCATTTCCAGCGTTGCGTCGAATTCGACCCGAAGTATTCAGCGGCGTGGAAGCTGTTGGGCAAGGCTCATCTGGCGCTGGCGGACTATCCGGCCGCGCGTCAGGCGTGGGAGCAGGGTCTGGAAGCTGCTCGTGCTCACGGTGACAAGCAGGCGGAGAAGGAGATGACGGTGTTCCTGAAGAAGCTTGAGCGCCAGGCGCACTGATCAGAGGTAGCGCAGGCCAATGCCGTCAGCGTCTACCAGCACCACTTCCATGCGAACCCGCGGCGCGCCTGTGGGTAAATCCTGTACCTGACCATAGACCACCGCCCCCTTGGGTAACGCCGACAAGCCCGGATGCTTGACGTAGACGCCCGTGGTCGAGAGATTTCGGGTCTGGCCAAGGCATTCGCCGAAGCTTTCGTGACTGATCTTGATGCGAAACGATTTGCGGTGTTCGGACATCTTCTGCGCCCTTTTTATGAACAGTTGTGGATAACCCGAACTTGTAGGAGCGAACGGTGCGGCGATCCGACTTGCTCGCGAAGGCGATATCACATCCAACATCAATGTTGAATGTAATGGCCTCTTCGCGAGCAAGCTTCGCTCCTACAAGTTCAAGTTATCCACAGATCATGCCAATCAACTCAATACCAGCGCTCTTCACCCGGTGGCCGCTTCTTGAAGCGCTTCATGCTCCATAGATACTGGCTCGGATAAGCGCGCACGTAGCGCTCGACTACTTGGCTCATCGCCGCGCAGGACGTCTCGGTATCAGTGCTGTACATGGCCTCTGGCGCCGCTTCGAGGATCACCTTGTAGCCCGAACCGTCCGGCAGCCGCAGGGCGTGCAGGAACACGCCGACCGCTTTACCGCCTGCCAACATGTTCGGCACAAACTTGCTGGTCAGTGCCTGAGTAGCGAAGAACGGCACGAAGATCCCGGCGGATTCGGCCGGTTCCGGGTCAGCGGGAATGCCCACTGCACCACCTTTGCGCACTTCCTTGATGACGCTGAGGATGCCTTCCTTGGTGGAGGCGGCGACCCTGTTACCCAGTTGCACTCGCTGCTTGCGCAGCAATTCATCCACAGCCTTGAGCTTTGGCGGGCGATAGAAAATGATCGGTTTGCACTGGCTGCAATAGAAGTGGTTCAACACTTCCCAGTTGCCGAGGTGGCTGGTGATGCCGACCACACCTTTGCCGGAGGCGAGGGCGTCTTTCAAGACGTCGAGCCCTTCAACTTCGCGCACCAGATCGATGGAACGCTGCGCCGGCCAGATCCACGCGCAGGCACTTTCGGTCAGCGACTTGCCGATGTCTTTCAGGCTCTGGCCGACCAGACGCTCGCGCTCGGCAGGGTCCATCTCCGGAAAACACTTGGCCAGATTGATCCGCACCACATCACGGGAACGGTTTGGGGTTTTCCACATTACCCAGCCGATGGCCGAGCCAACCGTCTGCACTGCTCGCCAGGGAAGCAGGGCAAACAGCCGCAGAGCGCCTACCAGCAAGGCGCCTTTCAACTTATCCACAGGTCACTCCTGATCTTGTGCTGTGCGCGAGGCGGCTATTCTAACCGCCGATCGACAAGGTCGCGTAGCGATCGCAATCCCGGGTGTGGTCCATGACCATCCCCGAGGCCTGCATCAGCGCGTAGCAAATGGTCGGGCCGACGAAGGTGAAGCCGGCTTTTTTCAGGCCTTTGCTCATCTCCACAGCGACCGGCGTGACCGCCGGGACTTCGGTGCGATCCTTGAAATGATTGATCACAGGCTTACCGCCGACGAAAGACCAGAGAAACTCGACCGGGTCTTCAAGCGCCAGCCAGGCCTGGGCATTGCGCCGGGCGGCGTTGAGTTTGAGGCGATTGCGGATGATCCCGGGGTCGAGCATCAATTCATCGATTTCGGCGTCGCTCATTTGCGCCACGCGCTGTACATCGAAGCCGAACAGCACCTCGCGATATCGCTCGCGTTTACGCAACACGGTGATCCAGGAAAGGCCGGCCTGGAACCCTTCGAGCAAAAGCAACTCGAACAAACCCTGCGCATCGCGTAGCGGCGTGCCCCACTCCTGGTCGTGATAAGCCATGTACAGCGGATCTTCGGAACACCAAAAGCAGCGTGGCATAAGGCTCCAGGGGGCGTGCGCAGCAATGAATCGGGTATACTCCCGCTCTTTAAATCGCAGCCCAAGAAACAGGTGAATTTCGTGAGCCAGCCTACGCCAGCCGTGCGTACCTTCCAAGACTTGATCCTCGCCCTCCAGCAATACTGGGCCGAGCAAGGTTGCGTGGTACTTCAGCCCTACGATATGGAAGTAGGCGCCGGGACTTTCCACACTGCCACGTTTCTGCGCGCCATCGGCCCGGAAACCTGGAACGCCGCTTATGTGCAGCCCAGTCGTCGCCCGACTGACGGCCGCTACGGCGAAAACCCGAACCGTCTGCAGCACTACTATCAGTTCCAGGTGGTTCTGAAGCCGAACCCGGACAACTTCCAGGAACTGTACCTGGGCTCCCTCAAGCATGTCGGCCTGGATCCGTTGGTCCACGACATTCGCTTCGTCGAAGACAACTGGGAATCGCCGACCTTGGGCGCCTGGGGTCTGGGCTGGGAAGTCTGGCTCAACGGCATGGAAGTGACGCAGTTCACTTACTTCCAGCAGGCGGGCGGCATCGAGTGCTACCCGGTGACCGGCGAGATCACTTACGGCCTCGAGCGTCTGGCCATGTACCTGCAAGGCGTGGACTCGGTCTACGACCTGGTCTGGGCTGACGGTCCGTTCGGCAAAGTGACCTACGGCGACGTGTTCCACCAGAACGAAGTGGAGCAATCGACCTACAACTTCGAACACGCCAACGTCGAGAAGCTGTTCGAACTGTTCGACTTCTACGAAAGCGAAGCCAAGCGCCTGATCGAACTCGACCAGCCGCTGCCGTTGCCGAGCTACGAAATGGTGTTGAAGGCGTCCCATACCTTCAACCTGCTGGATGCGCGCCGGGCGATCTCGGTGACTGCGCGTCAGCAATACATTCTGCGTGTACGCACCCTGGCGCGTTCCGTTGCGCAAGCCTACTTGCTGGCTCGCGCCAAGCTCGGCTTCCCGATGGCGACCCCGGACCTGCGTGACGAAGTACTGGCCAAGCTGGAGGCTGCACAATGAGTGCTCAAGATTTCCTGGTTGAACTGGGCACCGAAGAACTGCCACCCAAGGCCCTGAACACCTTGGCCGAGGCGTTTCTTGCCGGTATCGACAAAGGCCTGCAAGCCGCTGGCCTGAACTACGAGACCAAAACCGTCTACGCCGCGCCGCGTCGTCTGGCTGTGCTGATCACCGCGCTGGCTACCCAGCAACCGGATCGCAGCATCAACCTCGACGGCCCGCCACGTCAGGCGGCGTTCGATGCCGAAGGCAACCCGACTCAAGCGGCACTGGGTTTCGCCAAGAAGTGCGGCGTCGAGCTGAGCGAAATCGATCAGAGCGGCCCTAAACTGCGTTACAGCCAGAGCATCGCCGGCAAGCCGACCGCGAGCCTGCTGCCGACCATCGTCGAAGACTCCCTGAATGACCTGCCGATCCCGAAGCGCATGCGCTGGGGTGCGCGCAAGGAAGAATTCGTTCGTCCGACCCAATGGCTGGTCATGCTGCTCGGTGACCAGGTCATCGATTGCACGATCCTCGCCCAGAAGGCCGGCCGCGATTCCCGTGGTCACCGCTTCCATCACCCGCAAAGCGTGCGCATCACCTCGCCGGCCAACTACCTGACCGACTTGCGTGCCGCTTACGTTCTGGCCGATGCCAACGAGCGTCGCGCGATTATCAGCAAGCGCACCGAAGAACTGGCGACGATGCAGGAAGGCACGGCGATCGTTCCGCCAGCCCTGCTCGACGAAGTGACCGCGCTGGTTGAATGGCCGGTGCCGCTGGTGTGCTCGTTCGAAGAACGTTTCCTCGACGTGCCGCAAGAAGCGCTGATCACCACCATGCAGGACAACCAGAAGTATTTCTGCCTGCTGGATGCCGACGGCAAGTTGCTGCCACGTTTCATTACCGTGGCCAACATCGAAAGCAAAGACCCGCAGCAAATCATCGCCGGTAACGAGAAAGTGGTTCGCCCACGCCTGACCGACGCCGAGTTCTTCTTCAAGCAAGACAAGAAGCAGAAACTCGAAGACTTCAACCTGCGCCTGCAAAACGTAGTGTTCCAGGAAAAACTCGGCAGCGTCTACGACAAGGCCGAGCGCGTATCCAAGCTTGCTGCGTTCATCGCGCAACGCATTGGCGGTAACGCTGCATGGGCTTCCCGTGCCGGCCTGCTGTCCAAGTGCGACCTGGCGACCGAGATGGTCGGTGAGTTCCCGGAGATGCAAGGCGTCGCCGGTTACTACTACGCCCTGAACGATGGCGAGCCGGAAGAAGTCGCGCTGGCGCTGAACGAGCAATACATGCCGCGCGGTGCCGGTGCTGAACTGCCGACCACCCTGACCGGTGCGGCCGTGGCTATCGCTGACAAACTCGACACGCTGGTCGGTATCTTCGGGATCGGTATGCTGCCAACCGGTAGCAAAGACCCGTATGCCCTGCGCCGTGCTGCGCTGGGCGTATTGCGCATCCTGATCGACAAGAAGCTCGACCTCGACCTGAACGACGCCGTGGCCTTTGCCGTGAATGCGTTCGGCGCCAAGGTCAAGGCTGCTGGCCTGGCCGACTCGGTACTGGAATTCGTGTTCGACCGTCTGCGTGCCCGTTACGAAGATGAAGGCGTGGACGTTGCGACTTACCTGTCGGTTCGTGCCCTGAAGCCAGGTTCGGCGCTGGACTTCGATCAGCGCGTACAAGCGGTGGAAGCGTTCCGCAAATTGCCTGAAGCGGCGGCCCTCGCTGCAGTGAACAAGCGCGTTTCGAACTTGCTGAGCAAGGTCGAAGGTTCTGTTCCTACAGTCGTTGAAGCCAAGTACTTCGACAACGCCAACGAATTCTCCCTGTACTCGGCGATTCAGCAGGCGGACCAAGCGGTTCAACCGATGGCAGCTGCGCGTCAGTACAGCGAATCGCTGGCACGTCTGGCAGCCTTGCGCGAGCCTGTGGATGCTTTCTTCGAAGCCGTCATGGTCAACGCTGAAGATGCCAAGGTCCGTGCCAACCGCTATGCGCTGCTCGCGCGTCTGCGTGGCTTGTTCCTCGGCGTCGCCGATATTTCGTTGCTGGGGTAAGACTGTTTGAAACTGCTGATTCTCGATCGGGACGGGGTGATCAATTACGACTCCGACGCTTACATCAAGTCGGTGGAGGAGTGGAAACCGCTCCCCGGTTCGATCGAAGCCATCGCGCAGTTGAGCAAGGCCGGCTGGACGGTAGCAGTCGCTACCAACCAGTCCGGCATCGCTCGCGGCTATTACGACGTCGCCACCCTGGACGCCATGCACGAGCGCTTGCGCTCGTTGGTCGCGGAGCAGGGCGGTGAAGTCGGGCTGATCGTCTATTGCCCGCACGGGCCGGACGAAGGCTGCGATTGCCGCAAGCCAAAACCCGGGATGCTGAAAACCATCGCCACGCATTACAACGTATCGCTGACTAATCTATGGTTCGTCGGCGACAGTCTTGGTGACCTGGAAGCCGCCAAAGCCGTCGATTCTCAGCCAGTTTTGGTAAAGACCGGGAAAGGCGAAAAGACTTTGGGCAAAACCCTACCGGTAGGCACTTTGATTTTTGACGATCTCGCGGCGATTGCCGCAGAACTTATCCACAATTAGAGCGTTTTCGAGATTCCTGACCAAGGATTGATCGGGAGTGCGCTTTATATAGACGGGCAGAGCCCGCACGGTAAACGTCGCCATGTCGATATTGCAGGCCATCAGAACCTTCCTCTTTTACCTGCTGCTGGGCACCAGTTCCTTGCTTTGGTGCAGCCTGAGCTTTTTTATCGCGCCTTTTCTGCCGTTCAAGGCGCGCTATCGTTTTATCAACGTGTACTGGTGTCGTTGCGCCTTGTGGCTGAGCAAAGTCTTTCTGGGCATCAGCTACGAAGTGAAAGGTGCCGAGAACGTGCCAGACCAGCCCTGCGTGATTCAGTCGAACCACCAGAGCACCTGGGAGACGTTCTTCCTCTCGGCCTATTTCGAGCCGTTGAGCCAGGTACTGAAACGCTCATTGCTGTTTGTACCGTTCTTCGGTTGGGCCATGGCCATGCTGCGGCCGATCGCCATCGACCGCGACAACCCGAAGGCCGCGCTTAAACATGTAGCGAAGCAGGGCGATGAACTGCTGAAGGATGGCGTCTGGGTACTGATATTCCCTGAAGGAACGCGGGTCCCTTACGGCACCATCGGAAAATTCTCACGAGGTGGTACGGCGTTAGCCGTCAACGCCGAACTTCCGGTGCTGCCGATTGCGCACAATGCCGGCAAGTTCTGGCCGAAAACCGGTTGGGCCAAGAAGCAGGGCGTCATCACTGTGATCATCGGCGAGCCGATGTACGCCGAAGGCAGCGGCCCCCGTGCGATTGCCAACCTCAATGACCGAGTTCAGGCCTGGAACGAGCAGATGCAACGGGAAATGGGCTCGCTCCCACCCGCTCCGCAAGCGCCGGCTGCCAATGATCAGATGGCTGTCTGAGATTCTGTGGATAACCTGTGTACCGTTTCGCTGAAAAGTAGCGTATTTAGTTTGTAGGTTTATGATTTATATACATATTTCCTAAGCTCATAAAATATGGAAAAAGGTGCATAAGTTTTTTTTGGACGTAAAAAAACCGGCTGATATAGCCGGTTTTTTTTGACGTGCCGTTTACCGCGGAAAACCCGGTTTGGGCGGACCACTCACTATGCCGTCAGCTTATTTTCCAGTACGCAAATCATAGGACATTTGAGTGTTGGCACCGAGATGAGTCCAAGTAATTCTTTGATAAGCGAAATAAACATCCTCAACATGTAGAGAGTTATCAGTCTCTGGGTTGTTGTTTGTCTGCACATCAACGACTACCGCTTCTTCCAAAGCAATGGCGTAGTAGGGTTCGTCGGACCCGGTCTCGGGCGATGGTCGATACCAGACTAATTCGAATGTGGTGAGCTGTTCACCGGAATTCAAAGCGCCCATTATTAGCGGCGACGACTTATCAACTAATTTACTGATCATCAGGGGTTTGTGCACTGCAGGACGACCTGTTGGTAACCCAGACTGGACATCACGTGGAGCAATGATTTGATGGCTGAAGTTTCGGATTAATATTTGATCAGCCATCTCAGTTCGATAGTCTGTACCAATTGATTCTTCCGATGCCACGCCAGAAGAAATAAACCCCGATTTTTTTCCTTTTAACAGTAAGTATGCGTTTGTTGACATGACTTCCTTTCCTTCTCAATACCCAAAAAATTGCTCCCGCAGGTCGTACCTTGACGAGGAGGCTGTAGGATAAAGAGCACTCGGGATAGCGTATGTAGGACTTATCTGTGAGGCTCCGAGGTAAAACGCCTGCGTTCCATACGATTTGGCACCGCTGCTGAAGGGCGAAATAGCGTAATAAAAAAGGCCAGCGCAATGCGCTGGCCTTTTTTACTTTTGGCAGAACCGCTGGATCAGAAGTCCAGGTTGGAAACCGCCAAGGCATTGCTTTCGATGAAGTCACGACGAGGTTCGACCGCATCACCCATCAGGGTGTTGAAGATCTGGTCCGCGCCAATGGCATCTTCGATGGTCACTTTGAGCATCCGGCGCTGGCTTGGGTCCATGGTGGTTTCCCACAGCTGATCCGGGTTCATCTCACCCAGACCTTTGTATCGCTGGATGGTGTGACGCTTGGTGCTTTCAGCCATCAGCCATTCAAGGGCTTCCTTGAACTCGGTGACCGGCTTCTTGCGTTCGCCACGCTGGATGTACGCGCCGTCGTCCAGCAGGGTGCTCAGCTGAGCGCCCAGGGATACGACAGTCCTGTAATCGTTGCTGCCGAAGAAGTCGCGGTTGAACGTGACGTAGTTCGACAGGCCGTGGGAGATCAGTTCGACCTCTGGCAGCCAGACGTTACGTTCACGGTCTTCACGCAGGCTGGCCTTGTAGACCAGACCGGACTTCTCGACGGTGCGCAGACGGACTTCATACTTGGCCAGCCAATCCTGCATCGCTGCGTGATCGGACAGTTGCTCCATGCTCACCGCTGGCAAGTAGATGAAGTGCTCGGTCAGTTCCTGTGGGTACAGGCGCGACAGACGCTTGAGGGTCTTCATCACCAGACGGAAGTCGTTCACCAGGCGCTCAAGGGCTTCGCCGGAGATACCCGGGGCTTCCTCGTTCAGGTGCAGGCTTGCATCTTCCAGGGCCGACTGCGTCATGTACTCTTCCATGGCGTCGTCGTCTTTGATGTATTGCTCTTGCTTGCCTTTCTTGACCTTGTACAGCGGTGGTTGAGCGATGTAGATGTAGCCACGCTCGATCAGCTCTGGCAGCTGACGGAAGAAGAACGTCAGCAGCAGCGTACGGATGTGCGAACCGTCGACGTCAGCATCGGTCATGATGATGATGTTGTGGTAGCGCAGCTTGTCGATGTTGTATTCGTCGCGACCGATACCGCAGCCCAGTGCGGTGATCAAGGTGCCTACTTCTTGCGAAGAGATCATCTTGTCGAAACGCGCCTTCTCGACGTTGAGGATCTTGCCCTTCAACGGCAGGATGGCCTGGGTTTTACGATTACGCCCCTGCTTGGCGGAGCCGCCAGCAGAGTCACCTTCCACGAGGTACAGTTCGGAAAGGGCAGGGTCTTTTTCCTGGCAGTCAGCCAGTTTGCCCGGCAGGCCGGCGATGTCCAGCGCACCTTTGCGGCGGGTCATCTCACGGGCCTTGCGTGCTGCTTCACGCGCACGTGCCGCGTCGATCATCTTGCCGACGACCAGTTTGGCTTCGTTCGGGTTTTCCAGCAGGAAGTCGGAGAAGTACTTGCCCATTTCCTGTTCGACCGCGGTCTTCACTTCGGAAGAAACCAGCTTGTCTTTGGTCTGGGAGCTGAACTTCGGATCCGGCACCTTCACCGAGATGATCGCGGTCAAGCCTTCACGGGCGTCATCACCGGTGGTGGCGACCTTGTGCTTCTTGGCCAGGCCTTCAGCTTCGATGTAGGTGTTCAGGTTACGCGTCAGTGCGGAACGGAAACCCACCAGGTGAGTACCGCCATCACGCTGCGGGATGTTGTTGGTGAAGCACAACAGGTTCTCGTTGAAGCTGTCGTTCCACTGCAGGGCGATTTCCACGCCGATGCCGTCTTCACGCTGGATGTTGAAGTGGAACACCTGGTTGACCGCAGTCTTGTTGGTGTTCAGGTATTCAACGAACGCACGCAGGCCGCCTTCGTACTTGAACAGCTCTTCCTTGCCGCTGCGCTCATCCTTGAGGACGATGCCGACACCGGAGTTGAGGAAGGACAGTTCACGAATCCGCTTGGCCAGGATGTCCCAGCTGAAGTGGATGTTCTTGAAGGTTTCAGCCGATGGCTTGAAGTGAATCTGGGTGCCCGTGGTTTCGCTCTCACCAACGATTTTCATCGGCTCTTGCGGGACGCCATGGACGTAAGTCTGTTCCCAGATCTTGCCGCTGCGGCGAACGGTCAGGACCAGTTCCTTGGACAGTGCGTTCACTACCGAAACACCTACACCGTGCAGACCGCCGGATACTTTGTAGGAGTTGTCGTCGAACTTACCGCCGGCGTGCAGCACGGTCATGATGACCTCGGCTGCCGAAACGCCTTCTTCTTTGTGTACGTCTACCGGGATGCCACGACCGTTGTCGCGAACGGTGATGGATTCGTCCGGGTGGATGATGATGCTGATGTCGTCGCAATGGCCGGCCAAAGCTTCGTCGATCGAGTTATCGACCACCTCGAACACCATGTGGTGCAGACCGCTGCCATCGTCGGTGTCACCAATGTACATACCGGGACGTTTGCGTACGGCATCCAGGCCTTTCAGCACTTTAATGCTCGTTGAGTCGTACGTATTTTCTTCGCTCAATGCCTTCACTCCCGATGGTCGTGGGTCTGGGTGATACGGCCCTGTTCCACGTGGAACAGAGCGACTGGCGTTTCCGTCTGCCAGCCTTCCCTCAATAATTCGTGATCTACACAGGTGATAAACACCTGGCAGCGTAAGTCTTCCAACAAGCGGCAAAGCGCGCGGCGGTGCTGCTCGTCCAGTTCGGACGGCAAGTCATCCACCAGATAAATACACTGGCCGCGTCGGGCCTGGCTGACCAGGTGCCCTTGGGCAATCCGCAATGCACAGACCACCAACTTCTGCTGACCGCGGGACAAGATGTCCGCGGCGTTATGTGCGCCCAATCTGAGGCGCAAATCAGCGCGTTGTGGTCCGGCCTGGGTATGACCCATCTGCTGGTCTCGCTGAACGGACCCAGCGAGCACTGCACTCAATTCGCGGTCTTTGTCCCATCCTCGGTAATAGCTGAGCGTCAAACCTTCAAGCTCAACCAGTTCGCTCAAGGTCTGTTCAAAGACTGGTTTCAAGGCTTTGATATAGGCACGGCGGTATTCATCAATTTCAGCGCTGGCCTGGCACAGTTCCCTGTCCCAAACCGCTTGCGAAACGGCGTCAAGTGTACCATGCCGCAGCCAAGAGTTTCTCTGGCGCAGGGCCTTCTGCAAGCGCTGCCAGGTGGACATGAACCGCGGTTCCACGTGGAACACGCCCCAGTCGAGAAACTGTCGGCGAATCTTCGGTGCACCTTCAAGCAGGCGGAAGCTATCAGGGTTGATCAGTTGCAGCGGCAGGATCTCCGCCAGCTGTGCCGCACTGCGCGCGTTCTGCCCGTCAATACGGATCTGGAACTCGCCTTGGCGGTCCCGTGATATCCCCAGTGCGCTGTGCCCACCCTCAGCCAACTCAACCTGACCGAATACGGTGCAGGCCAATTGCTCGTACTGAATAACCGGCAAAAGGCGGGTACTACGAAACGAACGGGCAAGCCCCAGCAGGTGAATGGCTTCCAGAACACTGGTTTTGCCGCTGCCGTTGGCGCCGTAAAGAATGTTGATTCGGGGGGAGGGGGAGAAGGTCACCGGGTGCAGATTGCGCACCGCGGTGACCGAGACGCGACTTAATGACATCTAGCTTCTGCTGAGCATGATTACAGACGCATCGGCATGACAACGTAGGCCGAGTCATCATTGTCAGACTCTTGCACCAGCGCACTGCTGTTGGAGTCGGACAGGATCAGGCGAACCTGCTCAGTGGTCATCACGCCCAGCACGTCGAGCAAGTAGCTCACGTTGAAGCCGATTTCCAGATTGCCGCCGTTGTACTCAACGCCCACTTCTTCTTCCGCTTCTTCCTGCTCCGGGTTGTTGGCCTGGATCTTCAACTGACCGCTGGCCAGTTGCAGACGGATACCGCGGTACTTCTCGTTGGACAGAATCGCGGTACGGCTGAAAGCTTCACGCAACGCCTGACGATCGCCGAGCACCAGTTTGTCGCCGCCCTTCGGCAGAACACGCTCATAGTCCGGGAATTTACCGTCGACCAGTTTAGAGGTGAAGGTGAACTCGCCTGTGGTGGCGCGGATGTGATGCTGACCCAGGACGATGCTGACATTGCCGTCCGGCTCGGTCAGCAGGCGCGCCAGCTCAAGGATACCCTTGCGCGGCACGATGACCTGGTGGCGATCCGGCTGACCGATGTCGGCCTGCATCGAGCACATGGCCAGACGGTGACCGTCGGTGGCCACGGCCCGGATGATCCCTGCCGAGACTTCCAGCAACATGCCGTTCAGGTAATAACGCACGTCCTGCTGGGCCATGGCGAAGCTGGTGCGTTCAATCAGACGACGCAGTTTGCTTTGCTCAAGGCTGCAAGTCAGCGAACCCGGGCCTTCTTCAACAGTCGGGAAATCGTTCGCCGGCAGGGTCGACAGGGTGAAGCGGCTACGGCCAGCCTTCACCACCAGCTTCTGCTCGTCGACCTTGATGTCGATCAGCGCGTCGTTCGGCAGGCTTTTGCAGATGTCCATCAGCTTGCGCGCAGGCACAGTGATGGAACCCGGGTCAGCCGGCTCTTCGAGTTGTACACGACCGACCAGCTCGACTTCCAGGTCGGTACCGGTCAGCGACAGTTGCTGGCCTTCGACAACCAGCAGCACGTTGGAGAGCACCGGCAAGGTCTGTCGGCGCTCGACGACGCCTGCGACCAGTTGCAGGGGTTTCAACAGGGCTTCGCGTTGAATGGTGAAATGCATGGTCTAGTCCCTTGCCTTAATAAGCTGCGCTGGTGTTCATCAAGTTGTCAGAGTACGCAGCAGGTTCTTGTAGTCCTCGCGGATGTCCGCGTCGGATTCCTTAAGTTCGTTGATCTTGCGGCAGGCGTGCAAAACAGTCGTGTGGTCGCGGCCGCCAAACACATCGCCGATTTCCGGCAGGCTGTGGTTAGTCAACTCTTTGGACAACGCCATGGCAACCTGACGCGGACGAGCGACCGAGCGTGAACGACGCTTGGACAGCAGGTCTGAAATCTTGATCTTGTAGTACTCGGCAACAGTGCGCTGAATGTTATCCACAGAGACCAGTTTGTCTTGCAGCGCCAACAGATCTTTCAGGGATTCGCGAATCAGCTCGATGGTGATATCGCGGCCCATGAAGTGCGAGTGGGCGATCACGCGTTTAAGCGCACCTTCCAGCTCACGGACGTTGGAGCGAATACGTTGGGCGATGAAGAACGCTGCGTCGTGGGGCAGATCGACTTTGGCCTGGTCGGCCTTTTTCATCAGGATCGCGACACGGGTTTCCAGCTCCGGCGGCTCGACGGCTACCGTCAGGCCCCAGCCGAAGCGGGATTTGAGGCGCTCTTCAAGGCCTTCGATTTCTTTAGGGTAGCGGTCACTGGTGAGAATGACCTGCTGGCCACCTTCGAGCAGGGCGTTGAAGGTGTGGAAAAACTCTTCCTGCGAACGTTCCTTGCGGGCAAAGAACTGAATGTCATCGATCAGCAATGCGTCCACCGAACGGTAGAAACGCTTGAACTCGTTGATCGCGTTCAGTTGCAGAGCCTTGACCATATCGGCCACGAAACGCTCCGAATGCAGGTACACGACCTTGGCATTCGGGTTCTTCTTTAATAGATGGTTACCCACAGCGTGCATCAAGTGAGTTTTACCCAAGCCAACACCGCCATAAAGGAAGAGCGGGTTGTAACCGTGCTTGGGGTTGTCCGCCACCTGCCAGGCCGCAGCCCGGGCCAGTTGGTTGGACTTACCTTCGACGAAGTTCTCGAAGGTGAAAGTGCGGTTCAGGTAACTGGTGTGCTTGAGCGCACCTTCGACCTGCACCGTGCGCTGCTCGGAACGCACCGGAGCCTGTTGAGAACTGGCGCCAGCCATCGGATCGAAGCTGTCGCGCGATGGCTCTTCACTGACTTCGGCAACTTTCTGTGTCGAACGCTTGGTCGGTGTGGCCGTCGGGGCAGGTGCCGGAGCACTGACAGGCGCTTGAGCCGCCTGTGCCTGAGACGCGGCGGCAGCCAGTGGAGCATTCGGGGCAGCCCGTGGAGCCGAACTGCGTTTGCTGCCTATTAATAAGGAAAGCGCCGGCGCCATGCCGTTGCCATGCTCATCCAGCAGTTCAAGGACGCGGCCCAGGTACTTTTCGTTGACCCAGTCGAGAACAAAACGATTCGGTGCGTAGACACGCAACTCGTCGCCTTCGGCTTCGACCTGTAGTGGACGGATCCAAGTGTTGAATTGTTGGGCAGGCAGCTCATCGCGCAAAAGCTCCACGCACTGCTGCCAAAGTTCCACTGACACGGATATCCCCTAAGTTGAAAGCCGGTGAGGCAAAAACAAGCGGCCATTGTAGCGACCAGACGCCGACTTATCCACACGTAGGTGGCTCACTGACCAAGAAGAATCAACGTTTTATAGGTAAAAAAGACGACCAGTGGTCTGTGCATAAGCTCTGTGGATAACCGCCCTTGAGGTCGTTGCACAAGTGGGGGCGAAACTCGGTGGATAACCTGCCTGTGGATAACAGCCCCTTTCACACACAGCTTATCCGACAGCGCAGCACAGGCTGACCACCGTTTTCCACCGTAGTTGTCATTCTCTGTACATCACGGGATAGAAGGTCTGAAGGTAGTTATCCACAGATGATCGGTGTCCTAGCTTTTATAAGCTTTACAGAAAAGCTTTAAATACTTTCCTTCTTTATTTTTATATTTGGCTGGAGGTGAAGACGAGCAAAACGTCTGGAGATCTATTTATAAGGAAACGTTGGTTGGAAATTGACCTAGAGGCTTGCTTTCTCTAGAATCCCCGGTCTCTTAAAACGGGGGCCATTCCGGCCCGTTGTGGACGAACCAGGTAACACGACAATGAAACGTACTTTCCAACCAAGCACTATCAAACGCGCTCGTACCCACGGTTTCCGTGCTCGCATGGCTACCAAGAACGGTCGTGCCGTTCTGTCGCGTCGTCGCGCCAAAGGTCGTGCGCGTCTGGCAGTTTGATAAGCCGGCACTGGAGGTGAGTCAGGACTTCAGTCGGGAAAAGCGTCTGCTTACTCCCCGGCATTTCAAGGCAGTCTTTGACTCCCCTACCGGCAAGGTTCCGGGGAAAAATCTCCTGCTCCTTGCGCGCAACAACGATCTTGATCACCCCCGTCTCGGGCTGGTTATCGGGAAAAAGAGCGTAAAGCTCTCCGTCGAGCGCAATCGCCTCAAACGTCTGATGCGCGAATCGTTCCGTCTGAACCAGGATTCACTGGTCGGCTGGGATATCGTTATCGTCGCGCGCAAAGGTTTGGGTGACGTAGAAAACCCCGAATTGATTCAGCATTTCGGCAAACTCTGGAAGCGTCTGGCACGCAGCACGCCGGTACCAGCAGTCAAAACCGAAACTGTAGGGGTAGACAGTCCAGATGCGTAAACTGGCACTCGTTCCGATCCAGTTTTATCGCTATGCCATTAGTCCTCTGATGGCCAGTCACTGTCGTTTCTACCCCAGTTGTTCCTGCTACGCGTTAGAAGCCATAGAAAATCATGGCCTTCTGCGCGGTGGCTGGCTGACCTTTCGTCGTTTAGGTCGCTGTCATCCGTGGAATCCCGGTGGTTATGACCCGGTTCCACCTATCCCTACCTCCCGTTCTTCTTCGATGGCCGAGTAATCATGGATATCAAACGCACGATCCTGATCGTCGCCCTGGCAATCGTGTCCTACGTTATGGTTCTTAAATGGAACCAGGACTATGGCCAGGCTGCCCTGCCGACTCAGAATGTTGCTTCCAGTACTACCGCACCGGGCCTACCGGATACGGCGACTGGCAATAATGCTTCTGTCAGTGACGACATTCCGCGCGCCGCAAGCGATACCAGTGCCACTGCACCTGCTGAAACACCAGTAGCTGCAAGCAAAGACCTCATCCAGATCAAAACGGATGTGCTCAACCTGGCTATCGATCCACAAGGTGGCGATGTTGCACAGTTGACTCTGCCGCTGTATCCACGTCGCCAGGACCATCCGGAAATTCCATTCCAGTTGTTCGATAACGGCAACGAGCGGACTTATCTGGCTCAAAGCGGTTTGATCGGTACCGATGGTCCGGACGCAAGTCCTGCCGGTCGTCCGGTTTACTCCTCCGAGAAGAAGATCTACCAACTGGCCGACGGTCAGAACCAATTGGTTGTAGACCTGAAGTTCAGCAAGGACGGCGTCAACTACATCAAGCGTTTCACACTGAAACGTGGCCTGTACGACGTAACCGTTTCCTACGTGATCGACAACGAAAGCGCCAAGCCTTGGTCCGGTGCGATGTTCGCCCAACTGAAGCGTGACGCCAGCTCCGATCCTTCCTCCAGCACTGCCACCGGCACCGCGACTTACCTGGGCGCCGCCCTGTGGACAAGTAACGAGCCGTACAAGAAAGTGTCGATGAAGGACATGGACAAGGCTCAGCTGAAAGAAACCGTGAACGGTGGTTGGGTTGCCTGGTTGCAACACTACTTCGTGACCGCATGGATTCCGGCGAAGGGCGAAAACAACGTCGTCCAGACCCGTAAAGACAGCAAAGGCAACTACATCATCGGCTACACCGCCCCGGCAATGACTGTTGCGCCAGGTGCGAAAGCCGAAACCAGCGCTGTTCTGTACGCCGGTCCGAAAAGCCAGGCTGTGCTGAAAGAGTTGTCCCCAGGTCTGGAACTGACCGTCGACTACGGCATTCTGTGGTTCATTGCCCAGCCAATCTTCTGGCTGCTGCAACACATCCACGCGCTGGTCGGTAACTGGGGCTGGTCGATCATCTTCCTGACCATGCTGATCAAAGGGATTTTCTTCCCGCTGTCGGCAGCCAGCTACAAATCCATGGCCCGCATGCGCGCAGTGGCACCGAAACTGGCCGCGCTGAAAGAGCAACATGGCGATGACCGGCAGAAAATGTCGCAAGCCATGATGGAGCTGTACAAGAAAGAGAAGATCAATCCGCTGGGTGGTTGCTTGCCAATCCTCGTGCAGATGCCGGTTTTCCTCTCGCTGTACTGGGTTCTGCTGGAAAGCGTTGAAATGCGCCAAGCGCCGTTCATGCTGTGGATTACTGACCTGTCGATCAAGGATCCGTTCTTCATTCTGCCGATCATCATGGGTGCAACCATGTTCATCCAGCAGCAGTTGAACCCGACTCCTCCGGATCCGATGCAGGCCAAGGTGATGAAGCTGATGCCAATCATCTTCACCTTCTTCTTCCTGTGGTTCCCGGCTGGTCTGGTGCTGTACTGGGTAGTGAACAACTGCCTGTCCATCGCCCAACAGTGGTACATCACTCGTAAAATCGAAGCGGCTACTAAAGCAGCTGCCTGATTTACACTGTGGATAACCACTCAAAACGCCCCCTAGTGGGGCGTTTTGCTATCTGTCACTTTTGTCTGGATACCGGTTTATGAGCGCTCCTCGTGAAACCATCGCCGCCGTCGCCACCGCTCAAGGTCGTGGCGGCGTAGGCATCGTCCGTATTTCCGGGCCGCTGGCGAGCGTTGCGGCCAAGGCCTTCAGCGGTCGTGAACTCAAGCCGCGATTCGCCCACTACGGCCCGTTTTTCGATCAAAACGAAGAGGTGCTGGACCAAGGCATTGCCTTGTATTTTCCGGGCCCGAACTCGTTCACCGGCGAAGATGTGCTGGAACTCCAGGGTCATGGCGGCCCGATTGTTCTCGACATGCTGCTCAAGCGATGCCTTGAACTGGGGTGCCGTCTGGCACGACCAGGTGAATTCAGCGAACGTGCGTTCCTGAATGACAAACTCGATCTGGCACAGGCCGAAGCAATCGCCGACCTGATCGAGGCCAGTTCTGCACAGGCCGCCCGCAATGCATTGCGCTCCTTGCAGGGGGCATTTTCCGATCGTGTGCATAACCTCACCGAGCAACTGATCGGCCTGCGGATTTACGTAGAAGCGGCCATCGACTTCCCGGAAGAAGAAATCGACTTCCTTGCCGATGGCCATGTACTGAGCATGCTCGACAAAGTCAGGGACGAGTTATCCACCGTGCTGCGCGAAGCCGGGCAGGGTGCGTTGCTGCGTGACGGCATGACGGTGGTGATCGCCGGTCGGCCAAATGCCGGTAAATCCAGTTTGCTCAACGCACTGGCCGGTCGTGAAGCAGCGATCGTGACCGAGATTGCCGGCACCACCCGTGACATTTTGCGCGAACATATCCACATCGATGGCATGCCGCTTCACGTGGTAGATACCGCTGGTCTGCGAGATACCGATGACCATGTGGAAAAAATCGGTGTTGAACGGGCGTTGAAAGCCATTAGCGAAGCTGATCGAGTGCTGTTGGTGGTCGATGCCACCGCACCGGAAGCGCTTGATCCGTTCGCGTTGTGGCCAGAGTTCCTGGAAACCCGCCCGGATCCGGCAAAAGTCACGTTGATCCGTAACAAGGCCGACCTCACGGGTGAAGCGATTGCCCTGGAAGTCAGTGAGGATGGCCATGTGACCATCAGCCTGAGTGCCAAGTCGGCTGGCGAAGGCCTGGAACTGCTGCGTGATCATCTCAAGGCCTGCATGGGCTATGAGCAGACGTCGGAAAGCAGCTTCAGCGCTCGCAGGCGTCACCTTGAGGCGTTACGTCATGCCAGTGCATCTCTCGAGCACGGCCGTGCACAGCTGACGCTGGCGGGTGCCGGTGAGCTACTGGCCGAAGATTTGCGTCAGGCTCAACATGCCTTGGGCGAGATCACCGGTGCATTCAGCTCCGATGACCTGCTGGGACGGATCTTTTCCAGTTTCTGTATCGGCAAATAGCCCTCTCGTTGTCCACAGACAGGCCATTCGCGCCTGTCTGTTCTTCCCCTTTTCCTGAATTGCCTCCAGTGCCGAGCAGATTCTTTCTGCCAGGGCGGATTTTCTGCGCCCGGGATTTGATCAATCGGCGCGTTTCTGTGGATTAAGCCCTGTGAATAACTGCCGCTAAGGGCAGTTGATAACAGGGCCTCAAAACTGAAGATAACCGCCTCTGTGGATAACCACCCCTTTCATCCACAGGCTTACACCGGTTATCCAAGGGCCTCATTGGCACATGACCACAGGGTTTTGATTCTCTGTACATATTGAAAACAAAGGGCTGTACGAATCTATCCACAGAAATGGTGCTCAGTAGAAATAAACATAAAAACAAAGATTTAATAAATTTCTTTCTTTTTAATTTCTATAACCCCGACTTCTCCACAGCTGGTTAAATTTTGTGCAAAGGGTTCTTTAGGAAGGGCGAAGTCCCTATACTTGTCGACCAGGTCCAAAAACCTGAGCTCAAACTATTCCTGAATTACCTACTTAAGCAGGCACGAGGTGCGTGGTGGATTTCCCTTCCCGTTTTGAAGTGATCGTCATCGGCGGCGGTCATGCCGGTACCGAGGCAGCACTGGCCTCAGCACGTATGGGGGCAAAAACCCTGTTGCTGACGCATAACGTGGAAACCCTCGGTGCCATGAGTTGCAACCCGGCCATTGGCGGGATCGGCAAAAGCCACCTGGTAAAAGAAATCGATGCCCTTGGCGGAGCGATGGCCATGGCTACCGATAAAGGCGGCATTCAGTTTCGCGTGTTGAACAGCCGCAAAGGCCCGGCCGTGCGTGCAACCCGCGCCCAGGCAGACCGGGTTCTGTACAAGGCCGCTGTCCGCGAAGCATTGGAAAACCAGCCTAACCTGTGGATATTTCAACAAGCCGCTGATGACCTGATCGTTGAACAGGAACAAGTGCGCGGTGTTGTCACCCAAATGGGCCTCCGTTTCTTCGCCGACTCAGTGGTGTTGACCACTGGCACCTTCCTCGGTGGACTTATCCACATCGGAATGCAGAATTATTCCGGTGGTCGTGCCGGTGATCCGCCGTCGATCGCCCTGGCTCACCGTCTGCGCGAATTGCCACTGCGTGTTGGCCGATTGAAAACCGGTACGCCGCCGCGTATCGACGGTCGGTCTGTGGATTTCTCGGTGATGACCGAACAAGCAGGTGATACGCCGATCCCGGTGATGTCGTTCATGGGTTCCAAAGAGCAGCATCCGAAACAGGTGAGCTGCTGGATTACCCACACCAACGCCCGGACCCACGAAATCATCGCAGCGAACCTCGACCGTTCGCCGATGTACTCCGATGCAGGGTTGATCGAAGGTATCGGCCCGCGCTACTGCCCGTCGATCGAAGACAAGATCCACCGCTTTGCCGACAAGGAAAGCCACCAGGTCTTCATCGAACCGGAAGGTTTGACCACTCACGAGCTGTACCCGAACGGGATATCCACATCCCTGCCGTTCGACGTGCAATTGCAGATCGTGCAATCGATTCGCGGCATGGAAAACGCGCACATCGTGCGTCCGGGCTACGCCATCGAGTACGACTACTTCGACCCGCGTGACCTGAAGTACAGCCTGGAAACCAAAGTCATTGGCGGTCTGTTTTTCGCCGGGCAAATCAATGGCACCACCGGTTACGAAGAAGCCGGCGCCCAGGGTTTGCTGGCCGGGGCCAACGCTGCACTGCGTGCGCAAGGCAAAGACGCCTGGTGCCCGCGTCGCGACGAGGCGTACATCGGAGTGTTGGTTGACGACCTGATTACCCTTGGAACTCAAGAGCCGTACCGGATGTTCACATCCCGCGCCGAGTACCGTCTGATCCTGCGTGAAGACAACGCGGACCTGCGCCTGACCGAAAAAGGTCGAGAGCTGGGTCTGGTGGATGACGCGCGCTGGGCGGCGTTCTGCACCAAACGCGAAAGCATCACGCTGGAAGAGCAGCGCCTGAAAAGTACCTGGGTTCGTCCCGGCACCGAGCAGGGCGATGCGATATCCGAGAAATTCGGCACGCCGCTGACTCACGAATACAACCTGCTCAACCTCTTGAGCCGTCCGGAAATCGACTACGCTGGTCTGATCGCCGTGACTGGCGGGGGAGCAGAAGATCCACAAGTCGCCGAGCAGGTTGAAATCAAGACCAAATACGCCGGTTATATCGATCGTCAGCAAGATGAAATCGCACGTCTGCGGGCGAGCGAAGACACGAAGCTGCCTGTGGATATCGATTACACGAACATTTCCGGTCTCTCCAAAGAGATCCAGAGCAAGCTCGGTGCGACCCGTCCAGAAACACTGGGCCAGGCGTCACGCATTCCGGGTGTCACACCGGCAGCCATTTCGCTGTTGATGATTCATTTGAAAAAACGCGGCGCGGGCCGTCAGTTGGAGCAAAGCGCTTGAGTTCGTTGGTCACCTCGCAACACGCTGAAGAGTTATCCACAGGTGCTCGCCAGCTCGGTGTCACATTGACCGAAACCCAGCACGCGCAGTTGTTGGGTTATCTGGCCCTGTTGATCAAATGGAACAAGGCCTACAACCTGACCGCCGTGCGCGATCCGGACGAAATGGTCTCGCGTCACCTGCTCGATAGTTTGAGCGTGATGTCGTTCATCGAAAACGGTCGCTGGCTGGACGTTGGCAGCGGTGGCGGCATGCCGGGCATTCCGCTTGCAATCCTGTTTCCAGAGTCCCAAGTGACCTGCCTGGACAGCAACGGCAAGAAAACCCGCTTCCTGACCCAGGTCAAACTCGAACTCAAACTGGATAACCTGCAAGTTATCCACAGTCGCGTCGAAGCCTTCCAGCCTGCACAGCCTTTCAACGGGATCATTTCCCGGGCGTTCAGCAGCATGGAGAACTTCAGCAACTGGACGCGCCACCTTGGCGATGCCGATACACGTTGGCTGGCAATGAAGGGCGTTCATCCGGCCGATGAGCTGGTAGCATTGCCGGCAGACTTCCACCTCGATAGCGAACACGCCCTGGCCGTACCTGGTTGCCAAGGCCAACGCCATCTGCTGATACTGCGCCGCACGGCATGATTGGGAACACAAGCAAGAATGGCTAAGGTATTCGCGATAGCGAACCAAAAGGGTGGTGTGGGTAAAACCACCACCTGCATCAACCTCGCAGCTTCCCTGGTTGCTACCAAGCGCCGGGTGCTGTTGATCGATCTCGATCCACAGGGCAACGCCACCATGGGTAGCGGTGTGGATAAACACGGCCTGGAAAACTCGGTCTACGACTTGCTGATCGGCGAATGCGATCTGGCCCAGGCCATGCACTTCTCCGAGCACGGTGGCTACCAGCTGTTGCCGGCCAACCGCGACCTGACCGCGGCCGAAGTGGTTCTGCTGGAAATGCAGATGAAGGAAAGCCGCCTGCGCAGCGCGCTGGCGCCGATCCGTGAAAACTACGATTACATTTTGATCGACTGCCCGCCGTCGCTGTCGATGCTCACGCTGAACGCTTTGGTCGCGGCTGACGGGGTAATTATCCCCATGCAGTGCGAGTACTTTGCGCTCGAAGGCCTGAGCGACCTTGTGGATAACATCAAGCGCATCGCTGAACTGCTGAACCCGAACCTGAAAGTCGAAGGCCTGTTGCGCACGATGTATGACCCGCGCCTGAGCCTGATGAACGACGTGTCGGCGCAGCTGAAAGAACACTTCGGCGAGCAGCTCTACGATACGGTTATCCCACGTAACATCCGCCTGGCCGAAGCGCCAAGCTATGGCATGCCGGCACTGGCCTACGACAAGACTTCGCGGGGCGCCATTGCCTATCTGGCACTCGCTGGCGAGATGGTTCGCCGTCAGCGCAAAAATTCACGCACTGCCGCTGCTCAGGCAACTTAAGGAATCCCCATGGCCGTCAAGAAACGAGGTCTCGGACGTGGACTGGATGCACTGCTGAGCGGTCCGACCGTCAGCTCGCTGGAAGAGCAGGCTGTACAAGCCGATCAGCGTGAGCTGCAGCATTTGCCCCTGGACCTGATCCAGCGCGGCAAGTACCAGCCGCGTCGGGACATGGACCCGCAAGCGCTGGAAGAACTGGCGCAATCGATCAAGGCCCAGGGCGTGATGCAGCCGATCGTGGTTCGCCCGATCGGCAGCGGTCGCTTCGAAATCATCGCCGGCGAACGTCGCTGGCGTGCCAGCCAGCAGGCTGGCCAGGAAACCATCCCGGCGATGGTGCGCGATGTGCCGGATGAAACCGCCATCGCCATGGCGCTGATCGAGAACATCCAGCGCGAAGACCTCAATCCGATCGAAGAAGCGGTGGCCCTGCAGCGTTTGCAGCAGGAATTCCAGCTGACTCAGCAACAAGTGGCCGACGCGGTGGGCAAATCCCGCGTGACTGTGGCCAACCTGCTACGCTTGATCTCGTTGCCGGAAGTTATCAAGACCATGCTGTCGCACGGTGACCTGGAAATGGGTCATGCCCGTGCTTTGCTTGGTTTGCCGGAGAATCAACAGGTTGAAGGGGCGCGACATGTTGTCGCACGGGGGCTGACTGTGCGCCAGACTGAAGCACTGGTTCGCCAGTGGTTGAGTGGCAAACAGGAGCCTGCCGAACCGGTAAAACCGGACCCGGATATCGCCCGACTCGAGCAGCGTCTGGCTGAGCGCCTAGGCTCTGCGGTGCAGATCCGACACGGAAAGAAGGGGAAAGGGCAGTTGGTCATTGGTTACAACTCCCTTGATGAGCTTCAGGGTGTGCTCGCACACATTCGCTGAAACATTTCCTCATGTAGCGTGCAGTCGGAAATCACTACCTGACAGTTGAATAGGGGCAGAACCGCCCCTATACTCTGCGCGCATTTTGTCGGCACAAATTATGCCAAGTTATTGAATTCTGGCAGCCGACCATTGGGGAGTATTAGTGATGGAAACCCGCACGCCAAACCGCTTGCCGTTCCATCGCCTGGCAGTTTTTCCGGTGTTGATGGCTCAGTTTGTCGTGTTGCTGATCGCCGCTTTGGCGCTGTGGCAATGGCACGGAGTCGTTGCCGGGTACTCAGGACTCTGCGGAGGCCTGATAGCCTTGCTACCCAATGTTTATTTCGCTCACAGGGCATTTCGGTTTTCCGGCGCCCGAGCAGCTCAAGCCATCGTCCGGTCTTTTTATGCTGGCGAGGCGGGCAAACTGATTTTGACGGCAGTGCTTTTTGCATTGACGTTTGCAGGTGTGAAGCCATTGGCGCCGCTAGCTGTATTCGGCGTCTTCGTGTTGACCCAACTGGTCAGCTGGTTCGCGCCCCTGCTGATGAGAACAAGACTTTCGAGACCTTAGGGCGTTTGAGGCAACCATGGCAGAAACAACCGCTTCGGGCTATATCCAGCACCACTTGCAGAACCTGACCTTCGGTCAGCACCCAACCGGCGGGTGGGGTTTTGCCCACACCGCAGCAGAAGCCAAAGAAATGGGCTTCTGGGCTTTCCACGTCGATACCCTCGGCTGGTCGGTCGCTTTGGGTCTGATCTTCGTTCTTCTTTTCCGCATGGCGGCAAAGAAAGCGACTTCCGGTCAGCCTGGTGCTTTGCAGAACTTCGTTGAAGTATTGGTCGAATTCGTCGATGGCAGCGTGAAAGACAGCTTCCATGGCCGTAGCCCGGTGATTGCACCGCTGGCACTGACCATCTTCGTCTGGGTCTTCCTGATGAACGCCGTCGACCTGATCCCGGTCGACTGGATTCCTCAGCTGGCCATCCTGATCACTGGCGATGCGCACATTCCGTTCCGTGCCGTATCGACCACTGACCCGAACGCTACCCTGGGCATGGCCCTGTCGGTGTTCGCGTTGATCATTTTCTACAGCATCAAGGTCAAGGGCATCGGCGGCTTCGTCGGCGAGCTGACCCTGCACCCGTTCGGCAGCAAGAACATCTTCGTTCAGGCCCTGCTGATTCCGGTGAACTTCCTGCTGGAGTTCGTGACGCTGGTAGCCAAGCCAATCTCCCTGGCACTGCGTCTGTTCGGCAACATGTACGCCGGCGAGCTGGTCTTCATTCTGATTGCTGTGATGTTCGGCAGCGGTCTGCTCTGGCTTAGCGGCCTGGGCGTAGTTCTGCAGTGGGCGTGGGCTGTGTTCCACATCCTGATCATCACCCTGCAGGCGTTTATCTTCATGATGCTGACCATCGTTTACCTTTCGATGGCGCACGAAGAGAACCATTAAGGCCAGTCTCGACTAGTCTGATGTCCCACCCGGTCAAACGGGTGGGGGCCCGAACAGGGCTATGAAACGATTTGTTTTACCGCTTTAAAATCTAAAAAACCTAAACCATACGACGTAAAAGTCGGGAGGAAAGATGGAAACTGTAGTTGGTCTAACCGCTATCGCTGTTGCACTGTTGATCGGCCTGGGCGCACTGGGTACCGCAATTGGTTTCG
>Ga0207976_100078_pt1 | contig 111867 bp, 105 predicted proteins | sample LakWasMe94_HOW11_2_FD_183916 | JGI IMG/M metagenome (GOLD analysis project Ga0207976, IMG submission 183916) | Freshwater sediment methanotrophic microbial communities from Lake Washington under simulated oxygen tension - Sediment Metagenome... | ecosystem: Environmental > Aquatic > Freshwater...
CGGATTGCATGGTGCTGGTATCGAGGGCTTCGGTGACGGACAGGTCGGCGATGTGCAAGGTAGTCATGGTGGTTCTCCTGAGAGTAAGTAGTGATCAATGGTGGTTGGGTGTCGAGCAGTTTTTGTTGCGCTCGGATGACATACAGCAGGGACTGTGCCAGTGCCTTCGATACGCTCGGCAGCATGGTCCAAGTCATTGATAAATAAAGGGATTGCGAGAGAGGATTGAAGATGTGGCACGCTTGCGCGCGAGTCCGTGCCGCGATGCGATGACGGTATGCATCCAACACTTTGCGGAGAACTGTTTGAACGAGGGAGACACTCCTGGTCCAGTCAGCGAAGTGTGTCTTCGCAGGGCGAATATCCGGCAAGAGATTTGTACTATATTAAAGTTGAGTCCCTTAAGGGCGTGCAGTATTGATCCTCGGGTCCGTGATCGAGCCAGGCGACGACTCGGGGAATGCAATGTCAAAACAGATGGCAAGTCTCGCGCACGCAATTCGCATCTTTCAAAGCGGCGGCTTGTCGCATAGCGAATTCTTTTCGCAGGTCGATCGTGCCTTGGCGACTGATCAGGCCAGTTCTGCGCAACTATTGGAAATACTTGGCGAGGAACACACTCGCATCCAATTGCCGCCGGATGTGTATGCAGCCTTGCGCCGCCGGGTCGAGCACTTGCAAGAGTCGCGGCAGAGCATGACGACCAACGAGACCTATCTGCAGACCAATCCGCGCGACCGCATGATGCCTCGTCCGCCACCCGCAAGGCAGGCGCCTCCGACACGGCCGAAAACAAATGACTACAAGGAAGAACCCGCTGATGAGCCTGAACGGTTAAAGGGCGTCGGCGATACGCTCAACGGACGCTTCGTGCTGGAGGAATGTATTGGCTTCGGCGGCATGGGCACGGTGTACAAGGCGCTGGACCTGCGCAAGCTGGAGGCGTCCGACCGCAATCCGTATATCGCGATCAAGGTCTTGAACGTTCAGTTCCGCGGCCATCCAAAGTCGCTCATCGCCTTGCAGCGCGAAGCAAAGAAGGCGCAGACGTTGGCGCATCCCAATATCGTCACCGTGTATGACTTCGACCGTGACGGGCCGATGGTGTATCTGACCATGGAATATTTGTCAGGCATGCCCTTGAGCCGGACGCTGCGCGCACCCAACTTCAAAGGCATGCCGTTTCCCAAGGCTTTGCACATCGTCGGCGGCGCAGCCAAGGCGCTGGCGTATGCGCATGAGCGCGGATTCGTGCATTGCGACCTCAAGCCCGCCAATATCATTCTGACGGACAAGAATGAGGTCAAGGTCATCGATTTCGGCATCGCCCGCGTGTTCCAGAAGCCGGAACAGGATACCGAAGCGACGGTCTTCGATCCCGGCAGCCTCGGTGCAATGACCCCTGCCTACGCCAGCCCGGAAATGCTCGAACATCGCGAGCCCGATCCGCGTGACGACATTTACGCGCTGGCCTGCATCACCTATGAATTGCTGACTGGACGACATCCGTTTGATCGCCTGTCTGCAACACAGGCGCGCAATGCCGGATTGAAACCGCAGCGACCGAAGGATCTCGGTCACCGGCAATGGCGTGCGTTGCGCGCCGCACTGTCATTCGAGCGTGAGACCAGGACGCCCGACGTTGCACGTTTTCTGCGTGAATTGCGTGGCGAGAGCCGGACCGGGACCTATGTAGCGCTCGGTGCCTCTGGCCTTGTGGTTATGGCATTGGCGATTGCCGCGTTCATCGCTGTTCGGCAGCCGTCCGAAAGTCCGGTGGCCGAACGCGGTCCGCCAGTAGCGCCCGTGGCCCCCGTGCAGCCGCCGCAAGCGCCCGTGACACCACCTGCACCAAAGTTGGCGGCTAACACTGTTGCCCCGATTCTCGCAGGCGTGCCATGCTCGGCACTGGTGCCGACCATTCGCGACGATGCGCTGCGGATCCAGGGATTCCTGCCGGCCAGCTATGGCGCGGCACGGCTCAAGGACGAGTTGAACAAGCTGCGCGGATTGAAGACGCTGGTGCTGGATGTGCAACAAGTCAGCGATGAAAAATGCACGGTGATCAATATGTTCGCACCTTACTGGACACGAAACCGTCAAGCGGGCGGAGGCGCGTCGATACACACGAAAAAGCCGGGTGCGGTATTGACGGAAGGCGACTTCCTGATTCTCGATCTCACCACGCCCGGTTACGAATCCTTTGTCAACGTGGACTACTATGCGTTCGACGGCAACGTGGTGCATCTGGTGCCGAGCCCGCGCGCCAAGGCCAACCAGGCGCCGCCCAATTATGCGGCGACCATCGGCAGCCTCGGCAACTGGGTAGTGGCGAAGCCGTTCGGCACCGACTTCATCGTGCTGCTCGTCACGCCAGCGCCGCTGTTCAACGGCATGCGTCCCGAAAGCGAATCGACGCCAGATTATCTGCAGGCCGTCGACAAGCAACTGCGGCAACAGGCCGGGAAATTCGGCAAGGAGAAAATTGCCGTCGACTTTGTGCAGATCACAACCAAGGCGCGCAAATAGTCACACCTGTTTGCCTTTATTTCTTGTCATCGCGTGCCACGCGAAACCCGTTCTGCGAATTACGCACGCTCGCCGCGTACTTGAATCGCGTTGTTGACGGCATATAGCTTGCGTCCTCGCGCCATGAGCCGCCTCGAATCACGCGTTCGCGGCAGTTGGGGCTGTCCCATGCGCGTCCTTCTGCCGGTGCTCCCTTGTAGTTGTTGTGCCAACAGTCGGCGACCCATTCCCACACGCTGCCATTGACATCGTGCAGGCCGTAGGGATTTGGTGCGAAGGAACCAACGCTGACCGGGCCATCCACGCTCCATGGATCGCCGCAGCCCTTGCAGTTGGCCTTGCCAGCCCGCATCTCATCGCCCCACCAGAATTTGGTTGAAGTGCCTGCGCGCGCTGCATATTCCCATTCAGCCTCCGTCGGCAAGCGATAAGACTTGCCGGTGAGTTTGGATAGCCATTTGACATACTGCTGTGTGTCGTCCCAACTGACATCGCGGACCGGTGTATTGCCGGGTCGATTGGCCTCGGCGCCGAGTCGCGGACAGGCGCCCGCTTCTATACAGGCATTCCACTGGTCGACAGTCACTTCATATTTTCCGATTGCAAAACCGGTGCCAATCGTTGCGTGGTGCGCCGGCTTCTCGCTCGGGTCACCCGTATTGCTGCCCATGGTGAACGAGCCGGGTGGCAAGCTGAGCATGGCCGGGCAGGTCGGGCAGTCTTTCGCTTCGCTCGCGCCACCGCCCGATGATCTGGCAGCCGATGGCGGCGCGGGTGGGGCAGCAGGACGTGTCTGGACCGGCGCTTCCTTTGGCGGAGGTGCGGGCCTTGCCTGCGCAGCGTCTTTCGGGGGCTCCTTCGCCGGCGGCGCTGGCGATGACTCCGGCGCTGTCTTGGTCGATGGCGCAGAGCGCTTCGGCGTTGCTGCCTTGGGCTCTGCTGCGCGCAGGCGTTCGATACGCGCGCGCGCGAGTCCGGCGAAACGGCCGTTCGGATAGGCTTTCAGATACGCCTCGTAGTCCCCGACATGCGCACTGTCCTTGATTGAATCCCAGAACGTCAGTTCGTATTGCTCGGCGCTGTCCTTGGGCAGAATGGCTGACACGGCCGGCGTCAGCGACACAGATACCAGCGCCAGTGCCAGAGCGGCCAGCGCAATGCGCAGGACAGTCAAAATAGCGTGACCTTCGACTCTAAAGATTTGCATTCAACCATTCCCTCCGTGCGGCAACGCGCATATCAATGAATGTCTTCAATATCATCAGACCCAATAGTCCAAATGGTTTGCGCAAAAACAAACGACAGCCCACAACATCTCCGAAAATGAGATCGGTTGTTTTTTCTGCTAACGGAATAAAGCGGACCGTGCGCAGGTTCCGGCTTGCGCGCGGCGAAACAGCGAACGATCCTTCTCTCCCGATACAGGAACTCCCGCCGCAATGGCCCGGCGTTCTTCCGGGTGTTTTCAGGCTGACAAATCTTCGGGAGATGCAAGCATGCGACGAGCAATCCTCCTTGCCGCCTTCACCGCAACGCTGGCCGGTACCACGTCCACCATGTCCACTTTCGCTGCGACCCCGGCGCCCAAGGATGCGGAGGTATACATCATCTGGCCGCACAACGGCGCGGTGATTAACGGCGGCAAGTTCTGGGTACGGATGGGATTGCGCAACATGGGGGTGGCGCCCAAGGGTGTCGAGATGCCCAACGTCGGCCATCATCATGTGTTGGTCGATACCGAACTGACGCCAGCTGGCGAACAGATACCGTCGGATAGAAACCACCTGCATTTCGGCGCCGGTGAAACCGAAGCGCGGGTCGAACTGCCGCCGGGCAAGCATACCTTGCAGTTGCTGCTGGGCGACCATAATCACATCCCGCACGATCCGCCGGTGTATTCGAAAAAGATTTCGATCACGGTGAAGTGAAACCCCGACGCACGGAACGAGAGCGGAGCACAAGCATGAACCGATTATCTCTTGCAGTGGCAGTCTTCTTCTTCTCCAGCGCCGCATTCGCTGGCGACACGCCAGCGCCGGCCAACGCGCACCTCTATATAGGCTGGCCCAATAACGGCGAAGTGATCGCCGCCGGCAAGCCGTTTCGCGTGTGGTTCGGTTTACGCGATATGGGCGTGGCGCCCAAGGACGTCAAGTTTCCGAATACCGGCCACCACCATCTGCTGATTGATGCCGGCCTGCCACCGGAAGATCAGGAGATTCCATCGGACCGCAACCACCTGCATTTCGGCGCGGGCCAGACCGAGACGATGATTGAACTGCCCCCCGGAAAACATACGCTGCAATTGCTGATGGGCGATGACAAGCACGTTCCGCACAAGCCGCCGATCTATTCCAAAAAGATCACGATTACGGTGAAGTGATCGGCTGGCACGGCTCCTGCTCTGTGTCGTAACACAACTGGCATTCTGCGTTGCGGTCACCGATACTGAATCTTCAGTGAACTTGGTTCTGTGGTTTTGCATTCCGCATCCGGCAGGAGTCGAGGTAAAGGAGGTGAGATGGAAAACACGGCAAGCGTCACCGAATCGTCCGAAGCGGTGACGGCGTATCTGGAAGTCCTTGGCGACGGTGTAATCGAGCCGGCCGTGTTCCCACTGCATGATGAAGCTGTGATCGGCCGCGATCCGCAGGACTCGCTGGAAACCGACAAATACCTCTGCATTCCTGAGCACACCATCAGCCGGCGACATGCGCGCGTGCGTCGCCGTGGCGATACCTATTTCGTGGAAGACTTGCATTCATTCAATGGCACTTTTGTCCTGGGCAACAGGCTCAAGCCGGGTGCGTGGTATCCGCTGCGCGATGGTGACGAGATGACTATTTCATCGGCGCAGCTGGTGTTCCATTCGCTGGTGGTGCCGGCGCGTGAAAACATGCCAACCATCATTACCAAGATGGTCGATGCGAGCGAATTCACCCGCTTCATGGAGGCTGCGCCGGATTCGGACAAGGGCGATACCGCCCTGACGCTGCAGAAGCTGCACGCAATGGCCCAGGTCAGCATTGCGCTCGGCGCAGTAACCGACCGTGCCACGCTGACCGAAAAAATCATGAACTTCATTTTCGAGCTCTTTCCATTGGCCGAGCGCGCATTCATCCTGCTGCGCAAAAGCGAGAACGAGGCACCGGTTCCGGTTGCTGCGCGCCGCCGGGATGGCACCGTGGAAGACCTGGAGCACGTCAGGATGTCGCGCACCATCATCGATGAAGTGTTGAATAGAAAGCAGTCCATCCTGTCGGTCGATACCTTGTCGGATCGTCATTTCGGTTCGCAGGAATCGATCATCTCGCAAGCGATTCGCAGCGTAATGTGCGTGCCGCTGGTCATGGAAGGCGAATGCCTTGGTCTCATTCAGGTCGATACCTCGTCCGACCCTTATGCATTCAAGGAGCAGGACCTGGAAATGCTCACGGGCGTGTGTGCGGAGACGGCGGTCGCGCTGAAGAACTTTCAGCTCTACTCCGACATCGAGCGCCTGCTGGATGGATTTGTGCGCGCCTCGGTGCAGGCGATTGAAGAACGCGACCCGGTGACGGCCGGGCATTCATTCCGGGTGGCCGGCTTTGCCGAAGAGTTTGCCAAGGCGGTGGATCGCGCCGATGCGCCGGGCTTGCGCCAGATTAGCTTCACGCATGAGCAGTTGCGGGAGATTCGTTATGCCGCGCTGCTGCACGACTTTGGCAAAGTCGGCGTGCGCGAACACGTTCTGCGCAAGGAAAAGAAACTGCATCATTTTGAAATGCGCATGCTGGAGCAGCGCTTCAAATATGCGCGCGCCTGCCTTGAAAGGCAGGCCTGGCGACGGCTGGTCGAGATGCACGGCGAGCACGCACTGAGCATGACCGCCTTCATGGAAGAAAAGCAGCGCATCGATGAAATCCTGCGCGAGGAATATGCTCGTCTGGACAGCTTCATGACAACCATCCGGACGGCAAACGAACCCGCGATTTCGCACACGACCAGCCTGGCGAACCTGAGCGATGTATTGGAATACACCTATCACGATGACGACGGCTGCACCACGCCCTTGCTGGAGGAATGCGAGTTCTCCGCGCTGAGCCTGCCCAAGGGATGCCTGACGCCGGAAGAACGGCAGCAGATTGAATCGCATGTGGCGGATTCCTATTCCTTCCTGATCCTGATCCCGTGGACACGCGACCTGGCCGGTGTGCCGTCGATCGCACACGGCCATCACGAGAAACTCGACGGCTCCGGCTATCCGATGGGCTTGCGCGGTGCGCAGATCAGCGTGCAGACGCGGATCCTGACCATTTGCGACATCTGGGATGCGCTCACGGCCGGCGATCGTCCGTACAAGAAGGCGGTGCCGACCGAAAAGGCATTGGACCTGATCGACGCGGAATGCCGGGCAGGGCATCTCGATCCACGATTGTTCAACGTATTTGTCGAATCGAAAGTATGGGCAGCGGCATGAGCGCAGGTTTCAATCATCAAGCAGGCAGCGACATCCCAAAGTGTCATGTGGCGATGAAGCAAGGGCTGCTGGCGGCGCTTGCTGTTGCCTTGCTGAGCGCGTGCGCCGACGTCAGCATGCCGGCGTACCGGCAACCCGATGCACCGATCAAGACCGCGTGGTCGCAAGACGCCAAGGTATCCGCTGCGGACACCATTGCGCCGGACTGGTGGAAGGAATTTCAGGACCCCTACCTTGATAGCTTGGTAAACAAGGCCATCGCCGGCAATTTCGATGTCAAGATTCTCGCGGCGCGTATCCAGGTTGCCAATGCCGAAGTCGGCGAGGTACGGGCCGGAGCGCTGCCGTCCTTGAGTGCGGGCGCGGGCGCGAGCTTCGAGAAAAGCACCGGCCAGAAATTCAACAAGCAATTCAATCTCGGCACCCAGGTCAACTGGGACATCGACGTCTGGGGCAAGGTCGAAAGGGGCGTGCAGGCGCAGACTGCCAACTACCGCGCGTCCGAGGCCGACTGGCGCGCGGGTTATCTCGCCTTGGTGTCGAGCGTATCGACGACCTATTTCCAGATTCTTCAGTTGGACGAGCAAATTGACCAGCAGCAGCGAGCGTTGGATAAAAACCGGCAGATTCTGTCGATCTACGACGCCATGTACAAGAACGGTTTGCTGCCAAACACGCGAGTCTTGCAGCAGCGTGCCGAGATCAACCGGTTGACCAACGATCTGCTGGAACTCAAGCGTGGCCGCAACCTGGCTGGTAACGCACTTGCCACGTTGCTTGGCGTGCCGGCCGGTGAATTCAAGGTGCCGCCCGGCCATCTGCGCGACAAGGTGAGCCCGCCGGCGGTGCCTGCCGGTTTGCCGGCCGAGCTGCTCAAGCGCAGGCCTGACGTGGTGGCGGCGGAATTTCGTGTGCTGCAGGCCTACGACCTGGTCGGCCAGGCCAAGCTTGCGCAACTGCCTTCCATCAGCCTGACCGGACGGGGCGGTTCGTCCAGTTTTGCGCTTACTGACTTGCTGAAATCCTTCACCTTCGGGCTGCTCCCCAGCATCAATATTCCCTTGTTCGACCCAAGTGTGAAGGCGCGTGTAAAGACGAGTGAAGCCGAAGGCCGTGTGGCAGAAGAGCAATATCGCAAGACGGTTGTCACCGCCTTCGAGGAAGTGGAGAACGCGCTGGTGAATCTGGATTCGCACAAGAAGCAACGCACCGAACTGCAGCAGCAGGTCGATCACTTGAAAGTCGTGGCGTCCCAGGTAGAGGCGCAACTGAAGGAGGGGCTGGTGTCACAGCTCGAAGTATTTGAGACCGAGCGTTCGCTGCTGTCGGCGCAACTTGCCTTGCTGGCTAATCACCAGCAGATCCTTTCGGACACGGTGACGCTCTACAAAGCGCTCGGAGGGGGATGGCCCGCGGTCGATGTGAGTAATGCGAGTAAATAAGGCAAGTAAATAAGCGAGCAAATACATGTTACGTCGAAACGCGGAACCCGAAGAGGTAACGGTCGCTGAGATGCCGGCAACGGCATTCCAGGAATTCGATATCGTCCTCAAGCCGCTGTCGCAGCCCGACCTGCCGGATATCCGTATCGAAGAAGACTTGTTCGCCGTCGGGCGCACGGAGCCGCCGTTCGAATCCTATGCGCCGGAGCTGGTGGCCGACCTGTCGCGCCGGCATGCCAAGATATTCGCTGAGCATGGCGCGGTATATATCGCCGACCTGGACAGCAAGAACGGCACCACAGTCAATGGCATCGGCGTGCAGCAGAAAATTACGCGGCTGCGCGATGGCGACGAAATCTGCTTCGGCGGCACGCTGTCCTACCGCGTTCAGCTGCGTCCGCGCACCGACATGGCACGATTGAGCCCGCGCGCCGGTACGCTGCTCAGCCTGACGCTGACGCCCGAACGCGACGACCTCGGCTTGCAACCGATTGTCGTCACGCAGTTTCCTTTCCTGATCAGCAAGGCGGATGATACGTTTTCGCGGTACAAGGAAGCGTTTCCGCATCAGGTCAACTACATCTCCCGGCGCCATGCGCATATTTTTTTGAAGGGCGGCGCGCCTTTCGTCGAAGACCTCGGCAGCACCAACGGCACCTTCGTTGCCGGCAATCGGTTGGACGAACATGCGGTGCCGCTGAATGACGGCGACGTACTGGCGTTCGGCGGTCATCACTTCGTCTACAAGCTCAGCGTGCAACAGGAGGAGCAGTCCTTCGATCCTACGATGACCAAGCTCAGTCCCGCCGCCCTGCGTGCCGCAAACGCGCCCGGTGACGCCGACAAGACCACCTTCGTGGAAGCCGCTGATTCCTTCCTCGACATCTTCTGCGTGGATCAGGGGCAGCGGCAGGATGACGAAGTCAATAGCGAAGGAGCGAAGCAGGCCGAAACGCACAAGGAGCCAGGTGAAAAGCCCCCGCGCAGCCGCAGCCGGTCCATGGTGTTTGCTTCGGAACTGGCCAGCGCCTTCGCCGGCAGCGATCGCACGGGATTACGACGCCTGCTGCGCTGGGGCGGTGCGCTGATCGTGCTGTTGGTCGCGCTTGCCTTTCTGCTGCGCGTCACGAGTGCGCCAGAACGGACGCTGAAGGACAAGCTCGCAAGCGGCGATGCTGCGCAAGCGGCGACACTGGCCAGCAGCTATTTAGAGCGCGACCCGGACAACGCCGAAATCAAGGCGTTAGGCACGGAAGCGCTGCTTAAGGCGTATGTGCCGCCATGGGCTGCATCGGTGAAGGCACGCGACTTCGGACGCGCGAGCGCGACAGTGGCCGCGATGAAGGCGCTGGCCCGCAACAATGCCAATGCCCAGCCGCTGATTGCCGAAATTGAATGGATAGGCAATATCGAAGGCTTCGTAATGGGACGGGGTGGGCCGGACGCGCCGATCCGCATCTATGCGGACGAAGACAAAGTCCGTTCCTTGCTGAAGCAATGGGATGACGATACACCCGGCCACCAGCGCTCTTTTGCGACGATTTCCTCCATCGTGCCGGACTTCAAGGATGTCTATGCCGAGGCGCTCAGCCACTTGCGCAAGCTGCAAAGCGACGATGCGGTTTATCTTGCCGCGATTGAACGCCTGAAGACAAACATCGGCAGCGCACTAAACCGCGATCAGCCTGAAGTGCTGGAGCCTGTACTGAAAGACTACGCAGAGAAATATCCGCGCCTGGGTCTGGATGGGGTGCGTCAGGATTTGAAGCAATATCTTGCCATCGAGACTGAAGCGCGTGCTCGTCGCGTCGGGCCGCTTGCCGCATTGATTGCGCAGGCAAAGTTCGCAACGCCGCCGTTCCAGCAAAAATTCCGTGCATTGCTATCCAGCGACCGGCTTCCGCCACCCAGCCTGATGCAGCAGATCCAGTCCGTGTCGGGCGCATGGCGGGCGGGGAACACGACGCAGGCAATCGACGGGCTGCAAAAGATGAACGCCGGTCCTTGGGCCGATGCGCTCGGCAGGGAGCTGGAGCGGAAGAAAACCGTCGCCGGACAGTTTTCGTCCCTGCAAAAATCGCGCGATGCCAAAGGGTATGACGAGCGTCTGCTCTCCTTCTATGGCACGCTCGATCCCGCCGAAGACGAGTATTTCATCCGCGCCGTCGACGCCGATATCGGACTCTACAAAACCAAGGCAATCGCCCGTGCAAACGATTCCCTGAACCAGGCGCAGGCGCGCTGGACGCAATACCGCGAGAACGGCGGCATTGAAGGCGAGCGGCGGCTCGAATCGACTATTTCCAACAGCTTCCGTACGCAGGCCCGCTTGCTGTCGGAAGCGCAATCCGAGGCGCAACAGGGCGTGCGCATTCTTGCCCAATTGAAAACAGAGCAACCTGCGCAATGGAGCAAGCTGAGCGCTGACATCAACGCGGAAGCGGACCTGCAGCGCAAGTCGTTGCTGGATCTGCGCATGGTGCTGGAACCGGGTGTGCTGAAGGCGAAGCTCGCATTGCTGGCACCGACGGGAGGGCGTGGCGATGAAGATCGAAAGTAAGCTCAAGCCCTTGAGCGAGGCGCTGGAAGACCATAGCGCCGAAGGCATTGCGATCCTGACTGCGGAGCCGTGGCGCTTCACCCAGGCCACCGTCTATGCCATGGTCGGGCTGGTAGTGGTCGCGCTGATCTGGTCATTCTTCGGCAGCGCCGATGTCATCGTTACCGCGCAGGGCGCTTTGCAGCCGGAGTCGGAAGTGCGCCGTTTCTATGCACCGATCGACGGTGAACTGGCCAATCTCTACATCGGCGAGGGGCAGCCCGTATCCAAAGGCGACACACTGGCAAGGCTTAATGCGCGCGGGGCCATCGAAGCGGCAAAGAACGCGCTCGAAGCGCAGTTGAAAATGGAAGACGCCGAGCGTGAATGGAAGCAGTTCCCCGAGCGCAAGGCGCTGATGGAACGTAAGGTCGCGGCATTGAAGCAGGCCATGGAGCTGGAAGAACATCAGCACGCAAAGCGCGTCGCTGAAGGCACATCAAAGCTTGCGGAAGGGCAGCGCGCTCAGGTGCAGGAAGCACGCACCATGGTCGACGAGGCACGTCGCGCGCGCGATGCGGCGCGGGCGGAGGCGGACAAGTACGCACGCCTGTTTGCGATGCCGGGCGGCGGCGGCGTGTCGCAGCTGCAGGTAGAAGGCAAGAAGAACGCGCTGCTGGCATCCGAAAACGCACTGCGCGTGGCGCAATCCAAACTCAGCGAATTGAGCGCCCGGCAAAGCCAGGAATCGAACCAGGCCAAGGCGCAGCTGGAAAGCAGCGGGCAGGAATTCACCAAGCTGCAATTGCAATATGAGGCCGCCACCAAGGAGGTTGCCAATGCGGAAGAGAAGCTGCGACTGCAGGTGCAAACCGCACGTCTGGTCGCCGACGCCGCTGCCCGCATCCGCTTCGAGAATATCGACAAGGACAATTTTTTGTTGATTGTTGCACCGGTGGACGGCGTCATCACCGACGTCACCTCTACGCAGCCGGGCGACAAGGTGCAGGCAAATTCGCCGCTGGGCGGCATCGCACCGAAGAATGCGCGCCCCGTCCTGAAGATTGAGATCGCCGAGCATGATCGCGCGTTCCTGCGTGAGGGTTTGCCGGTCAAGCTGAAGTTCAACGCATTTCCCTATCAACGCTACGGCCTGATCGACGGGACGCTCAATTTTATTTCGCCGGCGACCAAGATGTCGCCCCAAACCAAGCAGCCGGTATACGAAGGACGGGTTGCACTCCAGCGCGATCATTACGAGGTGGGCGAAACGCGCTACCCGCTGCGATACGGGATGACAGCAGTCGCGGAAGTCGTGGTGCGGGAGCGGCGGCTGATTGACCTGGCGCTGGATCCATTCCGGCAGATTGGTGGATAGGGGAAGTTCGGAATTCGATCAATCGATGCCGATTCACAAAAAGCACTGCCGATTGAACAAATCAGCGAACGACATTGCCAAACAAGAAATCGGCCTCGGTAGCGTCGATATTCTGAAAAATTCCACCGTGCAAATGTTGTTTCCTACCTTTCCATTCATTCCCGATGCGCATCAGCGGACCGTGCCGGTGTGCGAGGTCATCGTGCCTGTACCCAACAAGCAGCGGCACGAACGCTTTAGCACGTACAAGATCCTGCCGCCCGGCATGCCCGATTATCTTCAGGTTGACATCGCCCAGCGGGAAGAGGGCACCGAGCGGTGTATTGCCGCAGTCTATGGCGCACGCGCCTATTTAATCCATTACGAGCTCAAGCCACGCTAGACCATTGCCACCGCACATCGGCGGATGCTTCCGTGCAGGTGCGAACGGAATACAACATTGGCGCTCTATAAACAATAGCCTATGGAAAGCGTCATGGACCTGACTCCATCATCGAAGCGCATCGCTGAACCCGATTTCCGTTCGCTGTTCGAGGCCACGTTGTCGCCTCAACTGGTCTTGACGCCGGACCTCATCATCGTTGCTGTCAATGAAGCTTATTTGCAGGCAACGCAACAATCCCGGGCCAAACTCGTTGGTTGCGGTATTTTCGAGGCGTTTCCCGACAATCCGCTAGATCCTGCTGCCACTGGAGTGGCGAACTTGCGGGCATCGCTGAGGCGCGTACTGCGGAACAAGGTCAGCGACACGATGGCGATTCAAAAATACGACATTCCGGTCGCTGGACCCAGTGGGATGGTATTTGAAGAACGTTATTGGAGCCCCACCAACACACCTGTTTTTGACGCGCAAGGCGAGCTTGCTTACATCATTCATCGCGTGGAAGATGTCACCGAATTTGCCAGTGCCAAGGCCAAGGCAGTGCACATGGAATCGGAAATTTTCAGTCAGGCGCATGAAATCGAAAGTGCAAACAGACGCATGCGCGAGGCCAACGATGAACTTGAGCGCCGTGTCAGCACGAGAACCGAAGAGCTGACACGCGAACGCGAGCACTTCCGCTCGTTTTTTGATGGCCGTCCCTGTCCCGGTTTCCGTACTGCTTGGGCCAGAACATCGATACCAACTGGAGAATGATGCCCATCGGGAATTGACCTGCCATCGCGATATTCTAGGCAAATCGTATCGGGAAGCTTTTCCAGATGCGGCCGAATGGGTGCTCCCGGCATTGGATCATATCTACCAAACCGGTGAACCCTTCCATGTAGAGCGGCAGAAAATGTTCCGTGGCATGGACGGAAACGATCGCCCGGGAGATCAGTACTTTACGCTGTCATGGCATCCCCTGTTCGGCACCGAAGGCAACGTGGAAGGCGTTATCACTGCGACAGTGGACATTACCGAGCAGGTGCGTACGGAAGAACAGCTGCGCGAAAGCGAGCTGCGTTTTCGCCTGATGGCCGATTCCATTCCGCAGATGGTGTGGATGGCGGACGAATCCGGACGCGCTATTTTTTTCAATCAGCAATGGACCAGCTATACCGGCGTCCCTACCGGTCCGATGGCGGCGGAGGCGGTAAGCGAGAGCTTTATTCATCCGGACGACGATGCCCACACCATCGATGCATGGATCAAGGCACAGGCGAGCGGCAAGGTTTTCAGCGTCGAACACCGTATCCGATCTGCGTCGGGCGAATACCGCTGGTTTCTGGTGCGCGCGGAACCGTATCGGGATCCGCAAACCGGCGACATCGTGCGCTGGTTTGGTACCTCCACCGACATCCATGACAGCAAGCTGGCTGCTGCCGCGCTCAAGGAAAGCGAAGTGCGGTACCGATCCCTGTTCGAGTCGATTGACGAAGGATTTTGCGTGGTCGAAGTGTTGTTCGACCAGAACGGCAATCCCGAGGATTACCGGTTCAGTGAAACCAATCCCATGTTCGAAAAGCAGACCAGCCTCGTCGACGCCGTGGGAAAAACCGTGCGAGAGCTGATGCCGGACGTGGAAAGGCATTGGATCGAGATCTTCGGACGGGTTGCCGTTACTCGCGTGGCGTCCCGGGTAGAAATCGAGGCCAAAGGTCTCCATCGCTGGTTTGAACTGTATGCGTTTCCCACTGGCGAACCGCAAGCACGCAAGGTCGGGGTTCTCCTGAAAGACATTAGCGACCGCAAGCAGTCGGAAGAGAAGACGCGCCATGCCTCGTTGCATGACGCGCTGACCGGACTGCCAAACCGCGCCATGCTGTACGAATATGGCATGCATCTGCTTCCGCACAACAAGCGCATTCATCAATCGACCGCTGTTCTCTTTTTCGATCTCGACCGCTTCAAGCCGATCAATGACACGCATGGCCATGAAGTCGGCGATAGGGTTCTGAAGGAAGTGGCAAGCAGGGTATTGCGCAGCATTCGCGCTGAAGATATTGCCGTTCGACTCGGCGGCGATGAATTCGTCGTCCTTCTCCAGGACATCAGGGCGAGCGTGTATGCTGCGGAAATTGCCCGGCATATCGTGGCAAAGATCAGTGAACCCTATCGTCTCGGCGACTTGAGCCTGTCCTTGTCCGCGTCGGTCGGCATCAGCATTTTCCCGGATGACGCGCAAGACATCACAACGCTGATCAGCCATGCTGACATGGCAATGTATCAGGCCAAGCAGTCCGGTCGCAGTAATATCCAGTTTTATTCTCCCGAGTTCGCTGCCGGAACCAAATTGCAATCGGCAATCGAACAGCAACTAAAGTCGTCTTTGAACGATGGCAGCTTTCATCTGTACTACCAGCCGGTACTGGACATGTCCAACGGCGAGATTGTGAGCGTGGAAGCGCTGTTGCGTTGGGAGAATGCCGACATCGGGCCGGATTTGTTCGTGCCGATCGCCGAAGCCACCGGCATCATCAATCCGATTGGCCGCTGGTTGCTGGATGAAGCATCGCGGCAGCACAAGGCCTGGATAGGCCACGGCTTGCGGCCGATTCCCATCGCCGTCAACGTATCCGTTGTGGAGTTTCGCGAGAAGGATTTCGTCAGCCGCTTCCAGGCGGTTATCCACAAACATGGCATTGGCGCAGACGCCCTGCAGATAGAAGTGACGGAAACGGCGGTGATGGATGAACTCGATCATGCCGTTTGGCTGCTGTCCCAATTGAAGGCGCTGGGAGTGACTGTGCTGCTGGACGATTTTGGGACGGGACATTCCAGCCTTGCCTACCTGGCTCGCTTGCCGCTGACCAAAGTCAAAATCGATAAATCCTTTATTTCCCGTTTGGAGAGTGATATTGCGTCGAGAGCAGTCACTGATGCGATGATTGCGCTGGGACGCACGCTGAATCTGGAAGTCGTCGCTGAAGGCATCGAGTCGGAAAACGCGCTCAATTATATTTGCTCGCATGGTTGTACTCAGGCGCAAGGCTTCCATCTGGCCAAGCCAATGTCGGGTGATTCCTTTGAATCCTGGTATTGGGAGCACGGGAAAAAGCTGGCAAGCGCCCGAACCGGGTCCCGATTTGGTGGGATGCACTGAAGATTCGCTGGACGGACGGAAAGCGTGCTGGATTCGTAGCCGCGGTTATTTTTTGTCCTGTGCGTTTGCCACGGTTTTCCCCGGCGGCGGTGCTTGCGGTTTCTTGCCTGCTTGCTTGAGCAGAGCGACGCATGGGCTGTCTTCGCCGGGGCCCGGATTAATCAGCGCAAGCAGCGCGGCGGCCGGTGCAGCGACGACGCCGAGCACGGTGGCTGCAGCCGCTTTCGCCGCAACCACGCCCTTGTCCACGCCGAAATCCGGTTTTTTGAATGTACCGCCCACATACAGGGGGGAGCGCAGCGTGATCACGCGTATGCCTTTACTGTCCGGGTGTACGGTGAGGTTGAGTTTTTCCTCGGCAAAATTGATGTTGCCTTCGCCGGTGATGGTGGCGTCCTTGGTATCGATGATGAACGTGCGCGTCTGCATTATCCCGTTGTTGACACCGAAGTCGGCCGCCATGCAGTTGAGCTGCACCTGATGATCGCCGAACAGCTTGGCTGCAACTGCGCTCGCGATGTTGAGGCCGGCGGCTTCGAGGATGAATTTGCTGATGCTGCCCTGGCTGATCAGCGATTTGACTTCGCCATTGGCAGAACCGAGCAGGGCGGCAATGGAGTTGCCCGTCGCGCTGAGTTCGGCGTCGCCGTTGACTTCGCCGACGCTCGCCTGCATGGATTCGGCTGCCGGGAACAGCTCCTTCAGGCGAAGCTTGCGGGCCGACGCTCGCATGCGCGCCTTGGCCGGATTAGTGCGCCCGTTGATATTGAGTTCGGTGGTCAGACGTCCGCCCGCGATGCCGAAATTGAGTGGCGCTAGCGACAGCACGCCATTTTCCATCGTCACATTGGTTTCGAGGTGGTCGATCGGCAGCGCTTTGTCGCGCACGATCTGTTTGCCGCTGAATTTGACCTGCACATCCATCTTGCCCCAACGATCAGTCCTGAATGGCGACACCGGCAGTACCTTTCCGGGCGGTATCTTCGCCTGTTCACTCTTCTTGTTGGTGTTTTCGTCGGTGCCGACCAGTGCGCTCAGGTCTTTCAATCGGAGGTAATTGGAGACGACTTCGCCGCGCAGCATGGGACGAGGGTTGCGGTGCAGGTATTCCAGCGTGCCGGCAATGTCGCTGTTACCCACTTTTCCCTTGAACTTCTCATAACGCACCCGGATATCATCCTGCTTGAACGTGCCGATGACACGGCCTTCGGTGGAAAACTTCGGCGTCTCCGGCAGCACCAGTCCGCTCAGCGGAAATAGATCTGCCATGCTGGCGCCGAGGATCTTGAGATTCAGATCGAGCGCGCTCGGATGCGCCGGATCGGTCAGCGACCCGTCGGCGGTAATGGTTGTTTCGCCGACCTTGAGCCGCGCCTCCACCGGGTATTTCACATTCTTGTCCATCAGAGTCAGCAGGCCGCCAGCCTTGCCGCCACCGCTGACCGGTTCTTCGTTGAACCTGCCGCCAAGCTTGAAATTGACGGTGCCGTCGGGCGCGGTATCAATCATTGCCGTCGCGTCGGCTTTCTTTGCGGGATCGACGTAACGCACATTGCCTTTCTTGATTGCAAGGCCGTGCAGGGCGAGTTTCCACGTCGATTGCTTGTCCTTGTCTTCCTTGTCGAAGGTCCAGTTGTTCTTGTCGTCTTTGCTTTTTTCCAGCACGACGGTGCCCTCGTCGAGGACCAGCGTTCTCACGCTGATGGTCTTTGTGAACAGGGCCAGCGGATTGATAGTGGCGTCCGCTTGCCGCAGTTTCGCCATTACAGGCCCCGTGCGTGCCCAGGCGGGATTGCCGAGGGTGATGTCTTGTGCGCGGATATGCGGCCACGGAACCAGTCGGCGCCAACCCACCTGCTGTTCCGGCGGACGCTCCCAACTGAAGGACAGATCGCCGTTGATGGCAAATGTGCGTCCGGTGGCTTCAGCGACTTTTTCGTTGATCCACGGTTTCGCGCGGTTCCAGTCGAGGACCGACGCAAGCGCCAGCAACAGGACCGGCACCGCGACAAGTACCACGATGATGCCCGTTGCAATTTTCAATCCGCGTGTCATATCTCATTGGAGTTACGCGGGAACTTTCAGTTCGCTCAATTGATTTGTTACAAGGCGAGGGGACAAGGGCGCAAGGAGGCCGCACCATGCAAGGCTAGTCCAGACATCGCAAAGCGCCCTGACTGGCATTAAGAGGCGCACACGTGAAGTGTACCGAGTACCGCAGAAGGCAATCCGGGCCGCGCGGTAGTCCGGTCAAGTCCAGCCTAGTGGACGAAGCCTTTGTTTGGCTCGTTTTCGAGGAGATCCTGCCCTTCATCGATGGTGGATGATTTCGGCAGTTGCAGTTCTGCATGCTTTCCCTTGATGCTGCTCCTGTACATCGCGGCACCGACGAGCAGTAGTCTTTGCATGTCTTGCGCAGATATCCTGGATTGCATGTCGTCTACTGCAGCGGCATACACTTTGGCCACGCAAACCGGATCGATTTCCTCTGTTTCAACCTGGGTAATAAACGCCAGAATTTCCGCTTGGTTCATAGTAAGTCTCTGAAGGCTTTTGAGGCGATGTTGTGTCCAGCCCATCCCGTTGGGCGCAATCGGGTATCGAACAGCATGCCCGACGCATCGTGCAGGCAATAGCGGACACTGTCCTGCAGACAAGGATGCGACATCATATTTGGGCTGTTTTTCGCAACGATGGTTCCATCGCGCCTGCCTCTTGGCGCGTTTTGTCCCTGTGTCATGGACCACAAGCAAGACAGTGGCCGTAAAATAGAAGTGACTGACCATCGTGGTCCAGGTAATGTTTCCGAAGACAGGAGTTGCACGTTGCTGACACCCCATTTCATCGCTCCCGCACGTTTTGATGATCCTGCCGCAGCGCTGGATCAATTGCGCCTCATTTATGACAGCAGCATCAACCATCTGCGCGAATGCCTGCAGCGCTTCGTCGGCGGTGAAAACCTTCCCGGTCGCGTGCGCGCCTATTATCCGTTCGTCCGCATCCATACCGCTACGGTGGCGCGCGCGCATTCGCGCCTTTCCTATGGCTTTGTGGCAGGTCCGGGTACCTTTGAGACCACCATCACGCGGCCGGACCTGTTCGGCAACTATTACCTGGAGCAGCTGCGCCTGCTGCTGGAGAATCACGGCCGCAATCAGTCGGTGCAACTGGAAGTCGGCACCAGTTCACAGCCGATTCCGATCCATTTTTCGTTTGCGGAACATGACCATATCGAAGGCAGCATGAGTGTCGAACGGCGCCAGGCGATGCGCGACCTGTTCGATCTGCCAGACCTTGGCGCAATGGACGATGGTATCGCCAATGGCACCTGCGAACGCCGGCCCGGCGAGGCGCAACCCTTGTCTTTGTTCACCGCGCCCCGCGTGGATTATTCATTGCAACGTTTGCGCCATTACACGGGCACCGCGCCTGAGCATTTCCAGAATTTCGTCCTGTTTACCAACTACCAGTTTTACATTGACGAGTTCATCCGGCTCGGACACGAGATCATGAACCGTGTGCCCGACCCGCAAACGCCGGAGGACGAAGATCACTACATCGCCTTTGTCGAACCAGGCAATCTGGTGACGCGCCGGGTCGGGCAGAGCGTGCAGCCCGGAGACGACATGGGGGCCGCGCCGCCGCGCATGCCGCAAATGCCGGGTTACCACCTGATCCGTGCGGATGGCAGCGGCATTACCATGGTCAACATCGGCGTGGGCCCGGCCAATGCCAAGACCATCACCGACCACATCGCCGTGCTGCGCCCGCACGCCTGGCTGATGCTGGGGCACTGCGCCGGACTGCGTAATACCCAGCAACTCGGCGACTATGTACTGGCGCACGGTTATGTCCGCGAAGACCATGTGCTCGATGAAGACTTGCCGCTATGGGTGCCCATTCCGCCGCTGGCCGAAGTGCAGGTGGCACTCGAAGCGGCGGTCGCCGAAGTGACCCAACTCACTGGCTACGACCTCAAACGCATCATGCGCACCGGCACCGTGGCGAGTACCGATAATCGCAACTGGGAGTTGCTGCCGCAGCGCACGCCGGAGCGCCGCTTCAGCCAGAGCCGCGCGATCGCGCTGGATATGGAGAGCGCCACGATTGCCGCCAATGGCTTCCGTTTCCGTGTGCCCTACGGAACCTTGCTGTGCGTCAGCGACAAGCCGTTGCACGGCGAAATCAAGCTGCCCGGCATGGCCAATCATTTTTATCGGGAACGCGTTGACCAGCATCTGCGCATCGGCATCCGTGCGGTCGAGCTGTTACGCCGCGAAGGCGTGGATAAACTGCATAGTCGGAAGCTGCGCAGTTTTGCCGAGGTGGCGTTTCAATAAATGTGATGCTCTCAGCGTCGGGCATCGTGATGAATTTGCCGCCCGAGATTCGGTTAAGAACCGGACGTTCGGGCTGACAGCGACATTGTCGGACGAGAGAGTGTTCGGCCAGCGACAGGCAGACCGAACACTCTCTCGTAGCGCGATAGGGATATCGCAAGGATACAAGCCCCATCGCGAGCGCGCCGCATTCGGCCTGCGCGCCGCCTCCTGCCGGATTACTTTGCTGCTTGCAGCTTTGTCACCGTGAGCGCGCCGTTGACCTTGTCGGCCTCGAACTTGATTTTGTCGCCGGGCTTTACCTGGTCAAGCATTTTCGGATCGCCGACGCGGAACACCATGGTCATGCCAGGCATGTCCAGCTTGGCCAGCGGCCCATGTTTGATCGTGATCTTGCCCGCGCCTTTGTCAATTTTCTTGACTTCACCATCGGACATGGCGGCTGTCGCCTGCGCCAGTTGCGCTGCCGGGGTCGTGCCGCCGTGATGCGCTTCGTTAGCCCATGCTGCCGAAGCAACGACGAGTCCTGCGGCGAGCAGCAGTGTGCGTGTGGAAAAATAATTCATGATGGCGTCCTTTCTTAAGTTGCCTGTTTAGTTTCCGGATTAATTGCTTTTTTAATTGCTTGTTTAATTGCTTTTTTGGTCGCCTGGATAGTGGCGGTAAGTCGTGTAGCTTCCGCTCGCCTGCACCAGCAGCACGTCGTAGGGATCGCTGCGATTGCCTTCCATGCCAGGCGAGCCCATCGGCATCGACGGTACGGCGAGCCCTTTTGCTTTCGGTTTTTCTTTCAACAGCCGTTTGATTTCAGCGGCCGGCACGTGTCCTTCGATGGCATAGCCTTGCGCGATCGCGGTGTGGCATGAGCCCAATTCCTTTGGCATGCCGAATTTTTCACGGTAGTCGGACGGATTGGCAACGTTCTGCACCTTGACCGTGAAGCCGTTTGCTTCCAGATGCTTCACCCATCCTGTGCAGCAGCCGCAACTGGCGCTCTTGTACACTTCGATGACGGGTGCAGCAGCGCTGGCTGCCAATGGCAGGCCTAGCGCTCCAGCGACGATGGCTTGCAGGAGTATGCGACGTTTCATGATGGTTTCCTTTACTTTTTGCTGACAATGATTTTGCCGGTCATGCCGGCTTCGCTGTGGCCGGGCACCAGGCAGGCAAAGGCAAATTCGCCGGCCCGGTTGAAGGTCCAGACGAGCTCGGTCCGTGTACCCGCGTTCACATGGGCCTGATGTGGTTCATCATGTTCCATGTCCGGAAATTTTTTCATCAACGCGGCATGATCCCTGAGATCCTGCTCGGTGCCAATGACCATTTCATGGAACATCTTTCCCTGGTTGGCAATGACGAAACGGATTGTCTCGCCTTGCCTGACCGAGACCCTGTCCGGCGTAAAACGCATTTTGTCGGACATCGTAATCTTTACCGTCCGGCCAGCCTTTTTCGGGTTGCCGGCAATGCCGAAATCCTTCTGTTCAGCATCGGCGGCATTGTAGGATCTGGATGCATGCTTTCCTTCCTTGTGCTTGTCGCCGTCGTGCGCGTTTACCGTAGAAACGGCCAAAGCCAAGAGAACAGCGAGGGCGCTTGTGGGCATTTTCATGGGGCTTCCTTCCAGCTTGTATTCATGTCAGTTCATACGCGGATGTACCCGCCGGTTGCCGATACCAGCCGGGGTCGGAAAAGTCGCCGGGCTTCTGGTTCTTGCGTACTTTCACGGTGGTGAACATGCCGCCCATTTCCAGTGCGCCGAACGGTCCGGTGCCCGTCATCATCGGCAGCGTGTTGTCAGGAAGCGGCATTTCCATTTCACCCATGTCCGCCATCCCGCGTTCGCCCATCACCATGTAGTCCGGAATCAGCTTGATGATCTTGCTGGCGGCCTTGCGATGGTCAACGCCGATCATCGTGGGGACATCGTGTCCCATCGCGTTCATCGTGTGATGCGATTTATGGCAGTGGAAAGCCCAGTCGCCCGCTTCGGTAGCGTCGAATTCAATGGCACGCATCTGGCCCACGGCAATATCCGTGGTGACTTCCGGCCAGCGCGCGGTTTTCGGAATCCAGCCGCCGTCGGTGCCGGTGACTTCAAACTCATGGCCGTGCAAGTGAATCGGGTGGTTGGTCATGGTCAGATTGCCGATGCGGATGCGCACCCGGTCGCCGAGCCGGCAGACCAGCGGATCGATTCCCGGAAAGGCGCGGCTGTTCCAGGTCCACAGGTTGAAGTCCAGCATGGTGTTGACCTTTGGCGTTGAGCTGCCGGGATCGATATCATAGGCATTGAGCAAAAAGACGAAGTCGCGATCGACGCGGTGCAGCGCCGGATTCTTTGGATGCGTGACCCAAAAACCCATCATGCCCATCGCCATCTGCGTCATTTCGTCGGCATGCGGATGGTACATGAAGGTGCCGGGTCGGCGTGCCTCGAATTCGTACACATAGGTTTTGCCAGCGGGAATTTGCGGCTGCGTCAGACCGCCGACACCATCCATGCCATTTGGCAAGCGCTGTCCGTGCCAGTGCATGGTGGTGTGTTCCGGCAGTTTGTTGGTGACGAAGATCCGCACCTTGTCACCTTCGACAACCTCGATGGTCGGTCCTGGGCTGGAGCCGTTGTAGCCCCAGAGCGTGGCTTTCATGCCGGGTGCGATTTCGCGCAGGACCGGTTCGGCAATCAGGTGAAACTCCTTCCAGCCGTCTTTCATGCGCCACGGCGCGCTCCAGCCGTTCAAGGTCACGACTGGATTGAAATGCCGGCCGTTGGGAGGGACGCTCGGTGGCAGCGTCCTGGCGTCATTGATGATCGCGGCTTCAGGAATCGATGCCGCCCCGGCGCGGCTGACCAAGCCTGCGCCCAGCATCGTTGCTGCGCCAGTCAAGAATCCTCTGCGGGATACCATGGAGATGTCCTTTCTAATGTGCATTGCTTTCCACAGGCGTCGCTGCGCCGCGCAAGTCGGAAGCGTTGCCTCCTGAACCGCTGATCGCCGTGTGCAGATCAGCGTCCGCCAGCCAGAAGTCGCGTTGTGCGTCGATTGCCGCGTTGACGCTGGCTGCCTGTGCGCGGGCATCGGCGAGCAGCTCGAAAACGCTGATCAGCATGCCGTTGTAGCGTAGCAGCATCTCTTCTGAAATCTTTTTGCGCAGTGGCACGATCTCGTCCCGGTAGTGGCGCGCAAGGTCATAGCTGGTGCGATACGCAGAGTACGCCTCGCGCACTTGCGAACGGGCGCGCATGGCAATGTCTGCAGTACGATGAACCGACTGCATATACAAGGCCTCTGCCTTCACGGTCTTTGCGCCGCTCCAGTCGAACAGCGGCAATTCCAGTTCGATCTCATAGCCGTTCGCACGCGCTTGTCCGGTCTCGCTCTTGTTGACATAGCCGGCGTGGAGCACGTTGATAAAGCCAGTCGCTTTGGTCAAACCGAGCGCGCTGGCCGTCGCTTCCGTGCTGCGCTTTGCCATTTGCACATCGAGTCGTTGTTGCATCGCCTGCGATTCCATGTCCGCGCCTTCCGATGGCGCGGCCGGCAGGTCGGGCAGTCGGTCTGGGAGCTGGAAGGCGGGCCTGTTGCCAGAGAGTCCAAGCAGCCGCGTCAACTGCTCGCGTGATGCAGTGGCCTGATGACGGGCGCGTGCAAGTTGGGCGGTGGCGTCGGCATAGAATGCCTGTTGCCGGGCTGTGTCGAGCCGGCTCCAGTTGCCGGCTTTGGCCATGCCGTGCGCCAGCTCGGCGCCTGCTTCTGCCGATTCCTTGACCTGCTCCATATAAAGGGCGCTCTGCTGCGCGGCGACAGCGGTGACGTAGGCGCGCCGGGTGTCGGCGGCCAGCTTCACGGCGTCGGACGCGGCTTGCAACTTTGCTTGCTCGAAGCGGCTGCGTTCGATATTGCTGCGTACCGGTATCGTTAGCAGACCGACCAGGTCAAACAGGATACTGCGCTCGATCTCGACATCTTCGCCCTTGCGCAAACGTCCGAAGGACAGGCTCGGGTTGCGCAGCCGCCCGGCCTGTACCAGGTCCGATTCGGCAATGCCGAGTTCTGCCAGCGATGCCTGCAAGCCTTTGTTGTTCAGCAGTGCAATCCGGACGGCGTTTTCCGCGGTAAGCGGTTTGTCGAGCAACTGATCAACGGTGGTATCGACAGTATTGCCGTCCGCGTCGTTTCTGATGCGCTGCACCGACTCGCCGGTGCGCTCCTGCGTCGCAGCGGAGACCGCCTCCAGCCCACCATCCGGTGAGAAGCTCGCACAGCCGCCCAGCAGCAATGCGACGAGGCCAATCGTGCCGGATTTTGCATGAAATGAAAAATGTGTTGGCATGCGCATCTCTCAATGCTTGTGCTGCATCGGCATCGGTTGCCCGGTCGATTGCGATTTCTGCTTCGGGTCTTGATGCTGCTCAGACGCGGGCAATGACGCGGCGTCCTTGGCGGGGGGCGCGTGGCCTGCAGCGCGTGCGACCGCCTCATTGACCTGGCGCCAGTTATTGGCGGTAGGTTCAGCGGTGTCCTGCATCGGCTGGTATCCGGTCAATGCGGACTGATAGCCAACAGGCGATGTCTTGTTTCCGGCCAGACTGGCCGAAGAAGCAAGGGCAAGAACCGCGACGGCTATCCAGCGGCCAATAGGGATAAATTCAGACATGGCTTCCTCGTATTCAATGACACTGGCGCGCGCAGCAGCCCGCATTGCCAGCTAAATCGACAAATGAATTAAACGAGGAGGGCTTTGGGCGGTCGCTTCAGACCGTCGGGTATATAGCCGGAGACGAGGAAGGGGGGCGGAATCAGTACCGGATGGGAGTCGTTGCGTACGATGCCCCAGTCCATGAGGGTGGGCGCAATGATGGCGCCGACGCAGCACGTGGCGCAGGCACTGCACTGCGATGTGCCAAGCAGCGTTCCGCCATCGGCGGCCGAATCGGTGTGATTGCTCTTTGCAGAAGTGGTCACGTCATGCGTGTGTTGACGCATGTCATGGCTGCCGGAATCGTGGTGGTGCACTCCCAGCGATGCGATCGTTCCGTGATGCTCTGGTCCGCATGAAACCTGCGCAGCCGAAGCGATCCCTTGCATGGACAATGCACACATGAGCAGGCACAGCGCGAATCTTTTGAGCATTCGATGCATGAAAAATAGTGTAGCACAGGGTATCGGTACGATTGCCGGTGCAAGTAACGCCGAAGCGCAAAGCAACCGGCAACAACTTGCGCGATCACACGAACAATAATGGTTCCAACGGTAGGAAGGTCAAGTGTTTTTTCGAACCATTGAAACGGTTTTCTCGTCTGGGCGAACAGGCAAGTAGCACGGCAACGTGCTCAGGCGGCGTCCGTTATCTCGGAACACACCAGCTTCACGTTGGCCCGTCCGCTGTTCTTTGCGTCGTACATCGCCATGTCTGCGCATTTGATCAGTGTGCGACTATCAGGGGCATCATCCGGATAGACTGCGGCACCAATACTTGCTGAAATGTCGAATACGTGGCCGGCAATTTCATACGGCAATGTCAACTGATGAAGAATCTTGTTGGCAACGTTTTGCGCGGCCGCCTTGTCTTCGATGTCCGAAAGCAAGGCAACGAATTCATCGCCGCCCAAGCGGCAGGCAGTGTCCGATTCGCGCATGCAGGTTTGCAGGCGTTTTGCCACATCCTTTAGCAGCAAGTCGCCATACGCATGGCCAAAGTTGTCGTTTACCGGTTTGAATTTGTCCAGGTCGATGAACAATAAAGCGATACGCGACCGATTCCGCTTTGCCTTGGCAATCGCCTGGTTCAATCGCTCGTCCAGGAGTTTCCGGTTCGGCAAGCCGGTGAGCGGATCGTAAAGTGCGAGTTGCATCGCCTGGTCCGCTGCGCGTAGCGCACGTGCCCGGTCATCGAGGAAGAGCCAGACGAGAAGCGCGATCATCAGGCTGATGCTGATGCCGGCCTGAAGGAGAAGTTGCGGTCGGTCCGAACTCATGCGTTTTTCGAATGCGGGCGTTGCTGCAGCGGCAACCGACCAGTTTCTGTTGGCGGCTACCAATTGATTAAAGCTGGAGAGATTGCGCTTGGCGTCGGTGGCGTTAATCTCTTTGTCGCTGTCATACATGCGTGTGAAATCGGAAATGCTTTCATCATAGATTTCCAGGTCCAGATCGCTGGACAACTGATTGCTCAGTCCCTGCATAAAGTCATTGAAACGAAATGGTGCATACACCCAGCCGATGATGTTGGCACGCCGCTGCGCCACCGTTTCGATGACTGTGTGATTGCGATATACCGGCACGTACATCAGGAAACCGGGTTGCGCCTGGGTCTTGGATTCCTGTACAAGAGTGACGATGCCAGACACGGCGGCCTTTCCGGTATCGCGCGCGCTGTCCATCGCAGCGCGACGCACCGGCTCCGCATACATGTCGTAACCGAAAGCACGCCGATTCCGTACGTTGAACGGTTCGAGGTAAACAATCGAGGTATAGACGTCGCGATTGCCCTCGGGTTGTATGTGATAGTCGGGAAAACCTTCCCGGCGCACTGCGCCTTCGTGCCTCTCCTTTTCGGCAGGCGGGACGATAACCGAAAATCCGATGCCCTGAATGCCGGGATAATAATCCCCCAGATAGAGGGCATCCACAAAGGTACGAAAATCCTCGCGCCGGACGCCGGGCGATATGAGAAACAGGCCTGAAGTGGCGCGCAGCAGTTGCTCATAGACCAACACGCGTTGCTGAATCCGATCATTCGCTTCGCGCACCTGGAATTGGAAATTGGTACGTAATGTCTGATCAGCAATATCCCGTGCGTTTTTCCAGACGGTAAAGGTGATGAACAACGAAGCCGCCAACAAGATCGCCGTCACCAATTCGCGCGTCTGAACGATTCGTTTTGCCTGGTGTGCGCGTTCGGGTAGGTCCCTCATATCCTGTTTTATGCACATCGGCATTTGTAGGCGGAAAATGGTAAGACTGAAAACAACGCCGAGGGTTTTCAAAAACTTATTGCACCCTCCGCACTTTCGACCGGCGAAGGAAACTGTATTGCCAGATTATCAGTCTATTGTCGGGGCCGACTGCGCGCCCGACGTCGCCACGGCGATTCGATTAACGTACTGAGAAAGGATGTGCAATGGAAACCGGTCCTGATTTTGAATTGCTCAAAGACGCATACGCCATCATCGACGGCATTCCCGAAACCGCCATCGACCTCGACCAGTTACAGTCCGCCAGAGGCGAAACCCTGGAGCAGGGCACCATCTGCTCACCCGCCGGTTGGCTCGCACAGCACCCGTCAATGCGTGATCGCGGCTTGTCCTTGTCCGACGATGGTAGCCAGTTGTTGCTCAACGGCGAATCGGCCGGTGACGCCTCACCGGCGCAGATCATGGCGCAACTGTTCCGTTTGCATCCGGCGGACGCAGAACGCCTGTTCGGCGATCGGAACACGTACACATTAGGTGACGACTCAGGGTTGAGCGATAAACGCCTCTGGCTGCATGAGGTGCGCGATTTTCTGAAGGAGCACAACCAGCTCAGCGCGGATTTTGAGGAGCGCCTTGAAACGAGGGGGCCGTTTGCGGAACCCGCCAATCCTTCGGCGCTTCGGGCAATATGACGTTCATTTCTGCCGTGCTTGATCCAGGTCAATGATGCAAATGGCCGGTATTGCCTACACTGCCAATGCGTTCCCTTTAGCAAGTTTGCGCGCACGAGCGCCGCAAGCAAGGCACAAGTAAAGCACAAGTAGGGCACAATACCGTCCATGAGACAGACCCGTCGTTTCCGCATCGTTACAGCGTTCGTTGCGCTGCTCAGCTTGCTGTTTACGCAGCTAGCGGTGGCGGCGTACGCCTGTCCGACCCTGCAGAACGCCCAGGCGCAAGAGTCGATGATGATGGCCATGGCTGCCGACGACATCGATGGCATGACGGGATGCGAAGGCATGGTCGATACGGAACAACCGTCACTTTGTCACGCGCATTCGCAGTTGGGGAGCCAGTCGCTCGATAAGCCAACAGCTCCGGACGTCTCGCCATCGGTCGCTGTCATGCTGGTGCCCGCCGTGGGCGATCTCCATATTGCATTTCGCCCTGTCTCCGCGCACGCTGACGCTTCTTGGATGACGCGCGGCTCTGCGCCTCCCTTATCCATCCGGAACTGCTGCTTCCGAATCTGATATTCCAGACTGACTGATACGCCGCCGCTTCGCGCAGTGCGAACGGCTTTGTCTTCTGCTTTCTGGATTCGTCATGTCATTTTGTTCGTTCCCGCATCTGCATCCGCCTGTTGCGCCTGTTGCATTTACTGCACTTTTCGCGCGCAAAGCGCCGTTGTCTCTTCGGAGAAAATCCATGCACATTACTTCTGCGATGGCGCTTGCCATCTGCATTCCGCTCGCCTCGATTGCTGCCGAGCCGGTGCCCGGCAACTCAGTAGAGAGCCTTCTTGAATTCGTGCGGGAGCGCAATCCGGAATACGCATCCATGCGCCATGAAGCCGAAGCGGCCGGTGAGCGAGCAGCATCCGCCGGTGCGCTTCCCGATCCCAAACTGCGGATCGAGTTGCAGGACATCACGCAGATGGGCGAACAAAGTCCCACGCTATCGCCCAGCCGCGTTGGCAGAACGCGTTACCAGATCATGCAGGACGTGCCATGGTTCGGAAAGCGCGACCTTCAGCGCGAGATCGCCGGGTTGGAAGCGGAAGGTGCGAAAGGGAAGGCAAGCGGCACCTGGTCGGAACTCGCGGCGCGCATCAAATCCGGCTATGCCCAGTTTTATTATGTCAACGAAAGCGAACGCCTGACCAAGGAAATTCTTGACCTGATGACACGGCTGGAGCGCGTGAGCCAGTCGCGCTACGCCGGCGGCCTGGCGGCGCAATCGGATGCAATCCGAGCGCAAGTCGAGCAAACCAGCATGAAAAGTGAACTGGTGGCGCTGGAAAACGAAAAACGCATGATCCAGTCACGGCTGAACATGCTCATGGCACGGCCGGCAAATGCGCCACTGGCAGAACCGCAACGCCTGCGCCCCTTGCCCGCACCCGTCAAGCTTGACTATGCGGCGCTGGAAGACCGCGTACGCAGCCGCAATCCGCAGCTGTCCGCCGACGATGCACGCGCCCGCGCGGCCGAGAAGACACGAGACTTGACTTACAAGAACCGCTATCCCGATTTCGCCGTCGGCATCGCGCCGATCCAGGTGCGCAACAGCGTCAAGGAGTGGGAGCTGATGGTTGAAGTCAACATCCCCATCCAGCAATCTTCGCGCCGCGCACAGGAGCGCGAAGCCGAAGCAATGCTGTCGGCCGCGCGTTCCCGCAAGGAGGCGACCGCCAATCAAGTGCTGGCCGAATTGGCGGAGAACCTGTCCGGCCTCGATGCCGCGCGACGCACTGAAACCATCATCAACAACAGCCTGCTGCCGCAGGCCGAGCTGACCTACAAGTCGGCGTTGGCCAGCTATGAAAACGGCAAGGTGGATTTCGCCACCTTGCTTGATGCGCAACGCCAGATTCGGCAGGCGAAACAAAATCAGATCAAGGCGCAGGCAGAAGCACAGGCTCGCCTTGCAGAAATCGAACGAATTTTGGGAGAAGACCTATGAAGAACGCCTCGGGTATCGCGATCGGCGCAATCGTGATCGCAGCATTGGCCGCAGGTGGCGGATATTGGGCTGGCAATCGTGACGCAAGCGGCCCAACGGCCGCGCCGGTTGCCGCGAGCAAGGATGCGGGCAAGAAGGAGCGCAAGCTGCTCTATTACCGCAATCCAATGGGTTTGCCCGACACCTCGCCGGTGCCGAAAAAGGACCCGATGGGGATGGATTACATCCCGGTCTATGAAGGCGAGGAAGAAGCGGGGCCGACATCCGCCAACCAGATTCGGATCAGTACCGAGAAGGTCCAGAAACTCGGTGTCAAAACGGAAAAGGCCAGCCTGAAGTCGATCAGCAAGGTGGTGCGTGCCGCCGGCCGCATCGAGCCGGATGAACGCCGCACCTATACCATCGCACCGAAGTTCGAGGGCTATGTCGAGCGCCTGCACGTCAACGCCACCGGCCAGGCGATCGCCAAAGGCCAGCCCTTGTTTGAGGTCTACAGTCCGGAACTGGTGTCGGCGCAGCGCGAATATGCAATCGCCGCGCAAGGGCTGCAGTCGCTCAAGGGCGCCGACCGCGAAGCACAAAGCGGCATGCAGCAACTGGCGGATTCGAGCCTGATGCGCCTGAAGAACTGGGATATTTCGGAAGAACAGATCAGGTCGCTGGCACGCTCCGGCGAAGCCAAGCGCACTATGACTTTCCGCTCGCCGGTCGGCGGCATCGTGACCGAAAAGAAAGCGGTGCAGGGCATGCGTTTCATGCCCGGCGAGATGCTGTACCAGATCACCGATCTGTCTTCGGTATGGGTGTTTGCCGACGTGTTTGAGCAGGATATCGGCATGGTCAAATCGGGCGCAAAAGCCAAGGTCAGGATTAACGCCTATCCGGACAAAGCCTTCGAGGGCACGATCACCTATATCTATCCGACCATGAAAGCGGAAACGCGGACCGTCCAGGTCCGTGTCGAACTGGCCAATCCCGGTCAATTGCTCAAGCCCGGCATGTTTGCCGAAGTCGAACTGGCCGTGGCCGCACGCAATGCTGTCGTGACGGTGCCGGTATCGGCCGTGATCGACAGCGGCACGCGCCGCATCGCGCTGGTGCAGATCGACGAAGGCCGCTTTGAACCGCGCGAAGTCAAGCTCGGCGCACGCAGCGACGACTATATTGAAGTACTCGACGGCGTGAAGGACGGCGAACGGGTCGTGGTCTCCGCCAACTTCCTGATCGATGCGGAAAGCAACCTGAAGGCGGCGGTGGGCGGCTTTAGCGGCGCAACCCCATCCAGCGAAACCGCGCAGCCCAAGGCCGCAGGCGCTGGCCACAAGGCGGAAGGCACGGTCGATGAAGTCGATGTCAAGGCAGGCACCGCGAGCATCAGCCACGGCGCTGTCCCAAGCCTGAAATGGCCGGCCATGACGATGGATTTCAAGGTCGCCAACAGCGCCTTGATGAACGATCTCAAGCCGGGTGCCACGGTGGCATTTGAATTTGTCGAACGTCAGCCCGGCGAATGGGTGATCACCGGCGTGCAAGCGGCAACGCCTGCGAAGAAGGAAAGCAAAGCCACGCCGGCCAACCCCCATGCTGGCCACTGACGAGAAAACATCATGCTAAACAAGATCATCGAATGGTCGGGCAGGAATGTTTTCCTGGTATTGCTTGCGACCTTGTTCGTTACCGTGGGGGGCGTCTACGCGGTCCTGAAGACACCGATTGACGCCTTGCCCGACCTGTCCGACGTGCAGGTCATCGTCTACACCGAATATCCCGGCCAGGCGCCGCAAGTGGTGGAAGACCAGGTTACGTATCCGCTCACCAGCGCCATGCTGTCAGTGCCAAAATCGAAGGTGGTGCGCGGCTTTTCGTTTTTCGGCGCGTCCTTTGTCTACATCATCTTTGAAGACGGCACTGACATCTACTGGGCGCGGTCGCGTGTGCTGGAATACCTGAATTTTGCTTCCGGCCGCATGCCCAAGGGCGTCACGCCGCAGATCGGGCCCGACGCGACCGGCGTTGGCTGGGTCTATCAATATGTGGTGCTGGCCAAGGACAAGACATTGGCCGAGCTGCGCACGCTGCAGGACTGGTATCTGCGCTACCAGCTGACCAAAGCGCACGGCGTCGCCGAAGTCGCCTCAGTGGGCGGCTTCGTGCAGACCTATCAAGTAACTGTCGATCCGGTGAAACTGCGTGCTTACGGCATCCCGCTGAGCAAAGTCGCAGCGGTGATCCGCGAATCGAACCGCGACGTCGGCGGGCGCGTGGTTGAAATGGCCGAGACCGAATACATGGTGCGCGGCAAAGGCTACCTGCGCGGCAAGGGGGACCTTGAAATGCTGGTGGTCAAGAGCGAAAAAGGCACGCCGGTCCTGGTGCGCGATATCGCCCGCGTCGAAATGGCGCCGGACGAACGGCGCGGCCTGACCGAACTCAACGGTGAAGGCGAGGTCGTGTCCGGCATCGCGATGTCGCGCTATGGACAGAATGCGCTGGAAGTCATCAGCAATCTCAAATCGAAAATTGCGGAAGTCAGCAGTGGCTTGCCCGAGGGCGTCAGCATCCAGGCGGTGTACGACCGCTCAGACCTGATCCATCGCGCCATCGACACGCTGAAGCGGACGCTGTTCGAAGAAAGCATCATCGTCGCGCTGGTCTGCATCGTATTCCTGATGCATGTGCGGAGTGCACTCGTCGCGATCCTGATGCTGCCGGTTGGCGTGCTCATGGCCTTCATTGCGATGCGTCTGCTCGGGATGAACTCCAACCTGATGAGCCTGGGCGGTATTGCGATTGCTATTGGCGCGATGGTGGATGCGGCGATCGTGATGATCGAAAACGCGCACAAGCATCTGGAACGGCTGAAGGAGGGTGAATCGCGCGTCGATGCGATGCTCGCCGCTTGCCGCGAAGTCGGCCCGTCGCTGTTCTTCTCGCTGCTGATCATTACGGTTTCCTTCCTGCCGGTGTTCACACTGGAGTCGCAAGAAGGCCGCCTGTTCTCACCGCTTGCCTACACCAAGACGTTCGCAATGGCAGGCGCGGCAGTCCTGTCCGTCACGCTCGTGCCGGTGCTAATGATGCTGTTCATTCGCGGCAAGATCATGCCGGAAGCGAAAAACCCCGTGAACCGTTTTCTGATCTGGGCTTATCGCCCGATCATCAAGGGCGTGATGCGCTGGAAGAAGCTGACCATCTTCGCCGCGCTGCTGGTCCTGATCGTGTCGTTTTATCCGGCATCGAAACTTGGCACTGAATTCATGCCGACGCTCAATGAAGGCACACTGCTCTACATGCCATCCAGCCTGCCCGGCATGACCATGACCAAGGCAGGCGAGCTGTTGCAGACGCAGAACAAGATCATCAAGAGCTTCCCTGAAGTGGTGTCGGTCTATGGCAAGGCAGGGCGAGCCAATACCGCAACCGACCCGGCGCCGACCGAGATGTTCGAGACTGTCATTAATCTCAAGCCGGAATCCGAATGGCGTGCCGGCCTGACAATGGACAAGCTGATCGCTGAAATGGACAAGGCCTTGCAATTTCCCGGCGTGTCCAATGCCTGGACCATGCCGATCAAGGCGCGTATCGACATGCTGTCCACCGGTATCCGCACGCCGATCGGCATCAAGGTGTTCGGCAAGGACCTCGACGAAATGGAAAAGCTCGCCAAGCAGATCGAATCGGTGGTCAAGCAGGTTCCCGGCACCACCTCGGCATTCGCCGAGCGCATCACCGGCGGCTTTTATCTCAACATCGAACCGGATCGCACGCAACTGGCTCGTTATGGCCTTACGGTCGGCGAGGTGCAGGAAGTGATCGGCACAGCGCTCGGTGCAGAAATGGCAACCACGACGGTCGAGGGCCGCGAACGTTTCGGCGTGACCGTGCGCTACCCGCGCGAACTGCGCAGCGATCCGCAGCAGATTGCACGCGAAGTGCTGGTGCCAACGATGGATGGCGCAATGATTCCGCTCGGTCAGTTGGCGCGCATCGAAATCGCCAAGGGCACACCCGGCATCCGTACCGAGAACGCGCTGCTGTCCGCTTATATCTATGTCGATATCCGCGACCGTGACATCGGTGGTTATGTGAAGGATGCGCGCAAGGCAGTCAATGAACAGGTGAAGTTCCCGCCCGGTTATTACGCCACCTGGAGCGGGCAATTTGAGGCGATGGAACGGGCGATTGAAAAGATGAAGATCGTGGTGCCTGTCACGCTGCTGATCATTTTCCTGCTGCTGTACCTGAACTTCAAGCGCCTGACCGAAACGCTGATCGTGATGCTGTCGGTCCCGTTCGCACTGGTCGGCGGCGTCTGGCTGATGTGGTGGCTGGGCTATAACATGTCGGTCGCTGTCGCGGTCGGTTTCATTGCGCTTGCTGGCGTCGCGGCCGAGACGGGTGTGGTGATGCTGATCTATCTCGACCATGCGTGGGAAGAACTCAAGACGCAGCGGCGCGCCGCGGGAAGAGAGCCGACCGCCGCAGACCTGTACGAAGCCGTGATGGAAGGCGCGGTTGAACGCGTGCGGCCGAAGATGATGACCGTCGTCGCGATCATGGCCGGCTTGCTGCCCATCCTTTGGGGTACCGGCACCGGTTCGGAGGTGATGAGCCGGATCGCCGCACCGATGGTGGGCGGCATGATCTCATCAACGGTGCTTACGCTGGGCGTCATTCCGGCGCTTTACGCACTGGTAAAGCAATGGCGACTTGACAAGGGAATGGAGCGCTGATGATGAATGAATTGAAATCGCCACGGCAACGAGGCCGAACCTGGCGCCTCGTGTTGGCGGGTGCCTGTCTGATCGTGCTTATGGACGCTCAGGCGCAGACAATGCAGATCCCCAAGCCAAGTGCCGGCTTGATGCCCAATCCCGCCAGAGGCCGCACTTTGTACGGGACGAATTGCGCATCCTGTCACGGCGCGGACCTGAAAGGCAGCGACAAGGGGCCGCCGATGCTGCACAAGGTGTACGAGACCTCACATCACAGCGATGCGGCGTTTCAACTCGCCGTTAAGAACGGGGTAAGGGCGCATCACTGGAATTTTGGCCCCATGGTGCCCGTGCCGGCGCTCACGCCCGACGATGTCGCCCATGTCACCGCGTATATTCGTGCGGAGCAGCGCAAAGTGGGCATTAATTAGAACCGCTTTTCAGACGTAGCCAGGCGGGAATGAAAAAACGCAATGGCGCCAATTCGCAAATCCGGAATGGGCGCCATTGCGTCATGTGCAGCCGCGGCGGACACGGCCAAAACCAAACAAGCCTATTTCATGTGCGCCGCGTGCGGATTGTCGTCGTGGTGGTGGGACGGTTTGGCAAACGTACGCAAGACATATTCGGAAACGTCGGCAATCTGCTGATTGCTTAGCTTCTTGTCCCATGCCGGCATGTGGCCACGCCCGCGCGTCACTGCGGAGAACAATGTAAAGCCGTTGGCAAACTGGCTAAAGTCCGGGTCCTGGAAATTACGCGGCTTGAGATCGGCCATGCGCTTCGGGTTGCCGCGTCCATCGCCCTTTTCGCCGTGGCAGGCTTGGCAGTTCGCAGCGTAGACCGATTTTCCGCGTGAGACGTTGGGCTTGAGCCCGTACGGATAGTCCACCGCCTTGACGTTTGCTGCAGAGTGATCGTGGCCTTTGTGTTCATGACCCTGAGCGGCCTGATCGTTCGCCACCACCTTGCCATCCATGAACTTGACGATGACGTAATCCACCAGTGTCTCGATCTGTTCGCGGCTCATGTGGTTCTTCCAGGAGATCATGGAAGTCGGTTTTCCTTCTTTGGTCACTGCGCCTTTGTTCAATACTTCAATCATGTGAGCGCGTGACAATTCCTTGCGAGCCTTGTCCGAAGTGAAATCTCGTGGCGGCGGGTCGAGCGCATATTGCGCCAAGGTCTTGCCGTCGCCTTTATCGCCGTGGCACACCGCGCAATGATGACGATAAAGAACGTCGGGATCGTCAGTGCTCAAATGGCTTTTCCAGCCGTCGGGTTTCGCGTCTGCCGCGCTGGCCGCAAAACAAAGCGTCAGCAGCGCGAATCCAGTGGCGAGATGCATCTTCCTGCGTGCGAGGGATGCCGTTTTATGCTGGTGCATCACAATCCTTTCCATGCCTTCAATGAGAACAATCCCTTGCGGAATTTGTGAGTACGGCACTCGATACCATCCTGGATGAGTGCCAGGGTAACTGTCAAGGGGTCACCTCACGAAACGGAAAAAATCGTACGTTAAGGCTCGTCGCGCGTCCGTAGCGGCCGAAACTGGCCTTGCCCCACCTGCTTGCTTTGTTTCCAAATATAGTCGCCGGTCAGATTAATATGCTCCCAACCCAGCGGTGACAGGTGTGGCAGCAACTTTTCATCCACTTTCTTCCCCGAGTCCCGCAGCGCCTGTACCGCCCGCTCCAAGTAGACGGTGTTCCATAGCACGATGGCGGCCACTACCAGGTTGAGGCCGCTGGCCCGGTAGCGCTGGTTCTCGAAGCTCCGGTCGCGCATTTCGCCCAGCCGGTTCAGGAACACGGCGCGGGCTAGCGCATTCTTGGCCTCGCCCTTGTTCAAGCCTATTTGCACACGCCGGCGCAGTTCGACATTCTGCATCCAGTCGAGCGCGAACAGCGTGCGCTCAATGCGTCCGAGTTCGCGCAGTGCGACCGCCAAACCGTTCTGGCGCGGGTAGCTGCCCAGCTTGCGCAACATCAGCGAGGCTGTGACTGTGCCCTGCTTGATCGATGTCGCCAGCCGCAGGATTTCATCCCAATGCGCGCGGATGTGCTTGAAGTTGACGCTGCCGCCGATGAGGCCGGCAAGCGTCGGATAACGCTTGGCGTCGCCGTGGATGTACAAGCGTTTGTCCGCCAGATCGCGGATGCGCGGTGCGAAGCGGAACCCGAGCAAATGCATCAGCGCAAACACATGGTCCGTGAAGCCGGCCGTGTCGGTGTAGTGTTCCTCGATCCGCAAATCCGACTCGTGATACAGCAGGCCATCCAGGACATGGGTTGCGTCGCGCACGGTCGCATTGATGACCTTGGTGTGGAACGGCGCATATTGGTCTGATATATGGGTGTAGAACTGCACGCCCGGTTCCTGGCCGTATTTCAGATTTACTTGGCCGGCGAACTGGCCACGGCCGCCTGCCTTGAAATTCTGCCCGTCCGAAGACGACGTGGTGCCATCACCCCAATAGGCAGCAAACGGCTGACGGAACTGCGCATTGACCAGTTCGGCCAGCGCCGTCGAATAGGTTTCATCCCGGATGTGCCACGCCTGCAGCCAGGTCAGCTTGGCGTAGGTCGTACCGGGGCAGGATTCCGCCATCTTGGAGAGGCCAAGGTTGATGGCGTCGGCCAGAATGGTGGTCAGCAACAGGTTTTGATCTCCTGCAGCCTCACCACTCTTCAGGTGCTTGAAGTGGCGGCTGAAGCCTGTCCAGCTATCCACCTCCAGCAGCAACTCGGTGATTTTCAGATGGGGCAGCAGGCCATATGCCTGCTGCATCAGCGCCTCTGCCTCGTCCGGCACGGCATTGTCGAGCGGCGTGATCTTGAGGCCGCCGCTGCTGGTGATCGAAGCGTCAGGTAGCTCGTTATGCGCGGCGAGCCGTTCCACGGTCGCCAGTTCGCGCTCAAGCACGGCCATCCTGGCTTCCAGGAAGCGATCACAGTCGGTTTCAACAGACAGACCGAGTTCCCGCTGTTCGCGCTGCGCCGCGAAACGCGGCGCCGGCAGCAGGTATTCCTCGAAATCCTTGAACTGACGCGAACCCTGCACCCAGATGTCACCCGAGCGCAGCGAGTTCTTCAACTCGGACAATACACACAGCTCATAGAAACGGCGGTCCAGGCCTTCCGGTGTCCGCACCAGGCTTTCCCAGCGCTTACGCACGAACGAAGTGGGCGCGTCTTCCGGCACCTTGCGCGCCTGGCGCGCGTTCATGCCCTTGAGCACCTCGACGCCGGCCAGCAAGTCGCGTGCCGACGGCGCCGCCTTCATGGTCAGCGATTCCAGCAAGACGGGCGTGTAGCGCCGTAGCTGGTTGAATCCGTCGCCGATCAGGGACAGGTAGTCAAAGGCTTCGGGCTGGGCCAGTTTTTCGGCTTCGGTGATGCTGTCGCTGAACACATCCCACGAAACAATAGCTTCGATGGCGGCGAAAGGATCTCCGCCCGACTCTTTGGCGTCCAGTAAAGCGCGGCCGATGCGCGAATACAAGCGCACCTTGTCGTTGATCGCCTTGCCGGAGTCTTGGAAGTGGTCGGCATGTCTGCGCTTGGCCTTGCTGAATAACGCACCGATGATCCGGTCGTGCAGGTCGATGATTTCGTCAGTCAGCGTAGCGCGGGTATCGAGCACGACAGCCACAAGAGTGGCGTAGCGGCGTGCCGGCTCCAGATCGCGCAGGTGCTGGGCGGTCATCTGTCCGCCTTCGCGGGCGAGTTTCAGCAGGCGGTTCTGGTGGATGGCATGTTCCAGCCCCTCCGGCAACCACAGATCGCGCACGGCTTTCAGCCGGTCCAGGTGCACCAGCACATGTTTGGGTTTGGGTGCGCCTGGCGGCTGGCATAGCCAGACTAGTCTGCTATGTTTGGTGCCATCTCGCAGCATCAGTAGGCCGTCGAGGGCAAGCAGGTGGTGATCGGAAAGAGGCGTAGTCAACGCCTGATACACCTGGCGAGTGCCGCGCGTGAGGGCTTCGCCGCACACGCGCTCGATGACGTCGACCGCCGGCATGATGGTACGCTGCTGCCGCAGCATCTCCACCATCGCTTCCGCCAGCACGATTCCGCGATCGGTTTGTTGTGCAAGTTCGGCGAGCTGATGGACGTAGCGCCGGAAGTCGGCAATAGTGAACGCAGCCATAACCAGCCATGCCTGCAATTCCGCCAAGTGCTCGCGCCGGGTCTCCTGGCGCTGGGCATACTGGGACCAGATGTCCGGTTCGATGCGCAACTGCCGGCCTACGAGCGCTAGCAGCGCCGCCGGTGGCTCCGCATCCGGCGGCAAGGCGAAACCTGGGTAACGAAGGTAGCACATCTGTACCGCGAAACCGAGCCGGTTGTGTCCGCCACGTCGCTGACGGATAGCCGACAGGTCAGGTTCCGAAAAGGTGTAATGGCGGATGAATTCGTCGTCAGTGGCTGGGAAGGCAAGCAAACCCGCGCGCTCAGCGGGCGTCAACACACTACGACGTGGCATGATCTATGGTTTGCACAGAATTCGGGAAAAACCGTACGCTAAGGCAAAACACGACGAATCGCAACTGCTCGCGTGCTCAGTGCGGCTGAGGCTTGGTCCAATCCGCCAAGGTCAGATGATGCTTGACGTTATAGAAGGCGCGGTCACTGGTGACGAGCACTGCGCCCCTTACCTCGGCCTGCGTCACATCCCGCCTGAACTCAACGAGTTCGAGCTGAACACGTACTTCACATTTTCCTCCAAAGAGCGCGGCCTGATCGATGCGCGGCGCAACGACCTGTACCGCCTCGCGCTGGCCCTGCATCTCGGTTTCGTGCGCTGGACCGGCCGCACGCTCGATGCCTACAAGGGGTCATCTCAGAAAACGGAAAATAATGCACGCTAAGCCCTTGCCTGACATCCACCGGGGCGACGGCAGCTAAGTTTGCCTGCGTATCGGCCATTGCGGCATGAATCGCGGGCAGACCGTCGGAGACGACCTTGTTCGTAGCGGACAAGGCATATTCACCTCTGTCGCTGATCGACCCGGCGGCGACCATTCGCCACCGGCGTGAGCTTTGCGTAGCGCGGGCGGTCGTCGATACCGCCGCCACGAAGGACTGCTTGTTCGGCCTCGAAACGCCGCGCCGGCCAGGGCGTTCGCCGCCCAACACGGCATCGTCGATCGGCTATGGCCGTCATCAGCTTGTACTTGACCAACCAAGCGGTCGGGCAGGAAACGCCAAGCTGGCGCTTCAAGCTCAGCGCCGAATTCCGGCTGCGCCGGTGCCGACGCTCGCCTTGCGTGCCACAAAGTGCTTAATATATAATAAGTAATGCTTACTTTTTCGGTGCTTGGACATGGAGCGTGACAGTCTCGGTTTTCTTCTTGCGGACGTCTTTCGCCTGTTTCGGCAAAGCTTTCAGCGGCGCCTTGAAGGTAGTTCTCTTACCCTGGCGCAAGCTCGGGCGCTCGTTTACCTGTCTCGCCATGAAGGTGTTCGCCAAGTCGATTTGGCGGAAATGCTGGAAGTGCAACCCATCACGCTCGCCCGGTTGATCGATCAACTGGCGGATGCCGGATTGGTCGAACGTCGCTCCGATCCCGCAGATCGGCGGGCATATCAGATGTTCTTGACGCCTGCCGCCGCTTCCCACCTGGCCGCAATCAGGCAGGTCGCTGCGGCGATCCAGGTCGATGCCCTGCGCGATCTCAACAAACAACAAGCCGCCATGCTCTTCGTCGCACTGCGCAAGATGCGCGACAACCTTGGCTCGCGGTGACAGCCCGCGAAACAACGCTATTCCTGGAGTCACCTGTTCATGAGCAATGCCTCGATCGACAACGAAACAACCATCACGGAAGCTGTACGACCACCCAAGCGCCGCTTGAAACGGCTGATCCTGCTGGTTGTGGTTCCATTGATCGCCGCGCTTGCAGTCGGAGTTGTGTACCTCAAGGGCGGGCGCTACGTCGAAACCGACAATGCTTATATCAAGGCGGACAAGGTTCCCGTCAGCGCCGAGGTGTCCGGTATGGTCACGGAAGTGCTGGTTGATGAAAACCAATTCGTCAATGCCGGCCAACCGTTGTTCCGACTCGATCCTGCGCCGTTTCAGGTGGCGGTGGCCAAAGCCGAAGCCAAATTGGCGCAGGTGCGCACCGATCTGGCAGCGCTCAAAGCGAGTTACCGCGAGAAACAGGCGGAAATCGCGCTGGCGCGAACCAAGTACGCCTTTTCCCAGAAAGACCAGCGACGCCAAGCCGATTTGGTGGCCAGGAATTTCATTTCCGCTTCCAAGTTCGACGATGCGAAGCAAAGCACCGACCTCGCCGAGCAGCAAATCAGCGCAATGGTCCAGGACCTGAAGCGCATCGCGGAAACCTTGGGCGGCAGCGTCGATTCACCAGTGGAGCGCCACCCAAGCTATCGCGTCGCGCTGGCCGAACTGGAGCAAGCCAAGCTCGATCTGGCGCGGGTCGAGGTACGCGCCCCGCTGCCCGGCATCGTGAGCAAGCCACCCAAGCCTGGACAGTATGTCGCCGCCGGTTCCATAGCGTTGGCCTTGGTGGTCAGCGGCAACTTGTGGGTCGAAGCCAATTTCACCGAGACCGATCTCACCTACGTTCATCCGGGCCAACCGGTCACCATCCGTGTCGATACCTACCCCGATGCGGCATGGAAGGGCGTGGTGGAAAGCCTGAGTCCCGCTACAGGGGCGGAGTTCTCGGTTATCCCGGCACAGAATGCCACCGGCAACTGGGTCAAGATCGCGCAAAGGGTGCCCGTGCGGATCAAGATCGAAGCCGCTCCGACCATGCCGCAACTGCGCGCAGGGCTGAGCACCATCGTGGAAATCGACACCGGCCATCGCCGTCGCGTGCTCGGTTTCTCGCTCTGAGATCAAGCAATGACTGCCGCCACCGCCGCAAACCCGGAAAGCGCACATCGTGGCTTGGTCACCGGCTCGGTCATGCTGGCGACCATCATGCAGGCTTTGGACACCACGATCGCCAACGTTGCGCTGCCGCACATGCAGGGGACTATGGGCGCGACCCAGGATCAGATTACCTGGGTACTGACCTCCTACATCGTGGCGGCGGCGATCTTCATGCCACTGACCGGTTTCCTCTCGGCGCGCTGGGGACGCAAGCGCGTTTTCATGTGGTCGGTGGTCGGCTTTACGGTGGCCTCGATGCTGTGCGGCGCAGCGCAAAGCCTGAACCAGATTGTGCTGTTTCGCCTGCTGCAAGGGATATTCGGCGCGAGCCTCGTGCCATTGTCGCAAGCCGTGCTCCTCGATACCTATCCGCGCGAGCGCCATGGATCGGCGATGGCGATGTGGGGCGTGGGCGTAATGGTGGGGCCGATTCTCGGCCCTTCGCTCGGCGGCTGGCTAACCGAGTATTACAACTGGCGCTGGGTGTTCTACATCAACCTGCCGTTTGGTGTGCTGGCCTGGCTCGGACTGGCGGCGTTCGTGCGTGAAACGCCGATCGACCGCACGCGACGCTTCGACCTGCTCGGCTTCGCGCTGCTGAGCCTCGGCATTGGCGCGCTGCAGATGATGCTGGATCGCGGCGAGTCGCTCGACTGGTTTACCAACCCGGAAGTGGTGATCGAGGCCATGCTCTCCGGCCTGGCGCTCTATCTCTTTATCGCTCACATGTTCACGCACGAGCATCCGTTCATCGAACCCGGGCTGTTCAAGGACCGCAACTTCAGCGTGGGCTTGCTGTTCATCTTCATTGTGGGCGTCATTCTGCTCGCCACGATGGCCTTGCTGCCACCATTCATGCAAGGCCTGCTGGGCTACCCGGTGATCGATGTCGGCTATCTGCTGGCCCCGCGCGGCGTGGGCACCATGTTCGCCATGATCGCCGTGGGTAAGTTATCCGGCAAGGTGGACGTGCGCTACATGATTTTACTGGGCCTCATGCTGACCAGCCTGTCCCTGTGGGAGATGACCAATTTCAACACGGATATCGACGGCTGGGACATCGTAAAGACAGGCATTACACAGGGGGTGGGGCTGGGGTTTATCTTCGTGCCGCTATCCACCATCACCTTCGCTACCCTGGCGCCGCATTACCGCACTGAGGGCACGGCGCTGTTCAGCCTGATGCGCAACATCGGCAGCAGCATCGGCATCTCGGTGGTGATGACCTACCTGGCGCAACGCACGCAGGCCAATCATGCCGCGTTCGCCGACTACATCAATCCCTTCAATCTGGCGCTGAGGCAGGCGGTCGAGGCGGGCGCCTACAATCTGAGCACGCCCCAGGGGCTCGCGGCAATCAACGGCGAGGTGACGCGCCAGGCCGCCACGCTGGCCTATTTGCAGGACTTCCGGCTGATGATGTGGATCACTGTGGCCGCCATCCCGCTGATAATTCTGTTGCGGGCGTCGCCGAAGAAATCTGCAGAGAACGAGGTGCACGCGGCGATGGAGTGACGGCAGCACTGCCGAATGTGCGACTGTAAACGCCTGCTAAACCGCCGACATACTTGTAACGCTACCGGAGGACAATGCGCATGTTTCAGACTATCGTTTTCGCCTATGATGGCAGCGCCGAGTGCCGGGATGCGCTCGAGGAGGGGATTGCACTGGCAAGCCGCTTCAACGCCCGCTGCCACCTACTCGCGGTCGTGCCGCCACTGTCCCCCTATATCATGGCCGTCGGCCCGCTGCCTGAGGACCTGTCGGAAAAAGACCGGGCCTACTGCAGCGCCATCCTCGAGAAAGGCCTCGCACGCCTGCGCGAGGCGGGATTGGACGCCGCTGGCTCCATCAGGATATGGGAGGAGCCGGCCGAGGCCATTGGCGCCTTCGCCGGCAAGGTCGAAGCCGACCTCGTTATTGTTGGGCACCACCGCCGCTTAGCCCTTGATCGCTGGTGGCGCGGATCGGTAGGCCATTCCCTCATCGACCAACTGCCGTGCAGCCTGTTCGTTTCCATGCCGCGCGAAGCGGCAAATCACTCTTCTTGATCATTTCTCGTAGAGGGTCGTAGTCGAGCGCATCAGTCGATTTGCCGTAATCGTAACAGAGCATAACCAAGGAGACCCGCCGCACACGCTCCTGCAATTGCCAATGAGGCGAGGCTGGCCTGCAATATTTTAGAATAGGTATCCAGGGAGCGGTTTTTGCTAGCGAGAGACTTGATCAGGGTCTTGACGGTTAGCATGAGCAGGCACAATGATGCATCGTGCAATACGGGGCGGAAAGGGGGAGAAAAAAAACATCGTGAATCACTCGCCAAGACTTCGCGGCCTGCTGCCGCTGGCCGCTTCGATGCGGCTAGCCACGTGTCTATGCCTGTGCTTGGTCGCACTGCCCGCCGCCGCGGCGCCAGCTTGGCTGGTCGTCACTCCCGACGAGACTGCGCGCGCGGGAGGTCCGATCGTGCTCGATGTCGTCAAACCGGCGGCGCAGGCGGATTGGCCGGACACGCTCAGGCTCAGGTTAGTGCGCGACGACAGGGCGCTGGAAGTGGAACTTGCCATCGTAGATCAGGTTTTGACAGAGGACACACGCCGAACGTATCGCGGGGTATTGCCTGCCCATCTATCAGGGCTGGTTCGGGCACATCTGGCTGGAGCAGAATCGAACCAACTGGCCCTCGTGGTCACTGCCGCCGACCCGATCGAGCGGATGCGTGCGCCCATGTCTAGCGACGCGACACTCGTCACGCGATCCAGCGGTACAGGCAGCAAATTATTTGCCACAGACGAACCGGCGTTGTCGGCCAATGATCCCATGTACTTTGTCGTGGGTGGTAGTGGCGGAGCCACTGCACGCTTCCAATTGAGCTTCAAGTACCGGCTTTTCGACCCTGATAGCCGTCCGGTGCAGTGGATTCCCTTTCTATCCCGTCTGCATTTCGGCTATACGCAGACTTCAATATGGGATCTGGGCGCCAATTCGTCGCCATTTCACGATACCAGCTACCGGCCCAGTCTCTTTTGGCAAGGGGAGACTCATGGTGAGAGCCGCCTGATGCCCGAGGTGCTGCGCGCCGGTTTCGAGCACGAATCAAACGGCAAGGAGGGCCTGAATTCACGCAGCATCAACACACTCTTCGCGCAGCCCGTCTGGCGCACCGGATTTTCGGATGGACGCACGTTGACCTTCGCACCCAAGGTTTATGGATATCTGGAAAAATCAGACAACCCCGCCATCCAGCGCTACCGGGGTTACGCGGACTGGATTTTGCGTTATGGCCGTGAGGACGGCTGGCTTTTGGCGATGCAGTTGCGCAACGGCACATCCGGACATGGCAGTGCCCAGTTTGATCTTTCCTATCCGTTGCGCAAACCGCTTTTCGCCCGCACCGGCGGCTTCCTGTACTTCCAGTTATTCAAGGGGTACGGTGAAAGCCTGCTCGACTACAACCTGGACCGTGGGGCGCAAGTGAGGGTGGGGTTTTCAATTGTCCGATAACGAGGAAGAAACATGAGGAATGATAAAAACACTCTGCCGCGCACGGTTGTTGTCTTCGTGCTGACAACGCTGGTAGCCGCGAGTCACCTCGTCCATGCGGATGAGTTGGGCGGGCTCGCCGGGAGCCTCGACGGATATCACAGTATTGCCTTTAGCTATCAAACCGCACCTTTCTGGCAAGGAGAGTTAGCAGCCCATCCCCTCGACGTGAGTCTGGAATACTCGCTGGGGATGGTGCACGCACTCTCTGGCCAGTCCAACCGCGATCTGTCGCATGTTGGCGTCACGCCCTTCGCACGGTGGTGGTTTGCTTCGAATACCGGGGCCGAACTGGGTGTTGGCGCGAACGTGTTTTCGGGTACCCATCTTGGCGACAAAAACATCTCGACCGCATTTCAGTTCGGCAGTTCGGTCGGCTTGTTCCATCGACTGCTGGGCACACCCTGGCTGCTTGGGCTGCGTCTGACTCACTACTCCAATGCCAGCATCAAGCAGCCCAACCCAGGCCAGAACTATGTGCAACTGCGAGCCAGCTACTTTTTTCCTTGAGAGAGGGACGAGGCATGTTGTGTGGCTACACGCAGAGACTTCGAAACAAGGAGCAAGAAGATGATGAACGCTTCCATCAGGCGAGAAGACGCGCCCATCCGAATGCAGTTGGATGGACAACTGCGCGGCGTAGCCTCCCTGTGCGCGCTGGCAGGTGTTCTGGCAGTGACCGGCTGCTCACTGGCCCCCCGCCATGAAACTCCGACGCTGCCGGTCGCCTCGGCATATCCCGCCGATACAGAGAGTCAGTCCGGTGCAACGTCCGATGGCTCCATCGCCCCCAAAATCGCTTGGCGCGACTATTTCGTTGATCCACATCTACGGGCGCTCATTGCCCAGGCCCTGGATAACAGCCGCGATCTGAACGTCGCGGTACTGCGCGTCGCGGAAGCACGGGCCGCTTATGGCATCCAGCGGGCTGACCAGTTGCCGACCATTGCGGCCACGGCCAATGGCAGCCGGGCACGTGTGCCGGGCGAGCTCAACATGAGCGGGCAATCCATTGTCAGCAGCCAGTATCAGGTGGGCGCGGGGCTGGCCACCTGGGAGTTGGACTTCTGGGGCCGCGTGCGCAACCTGAAGGATGCCGCCCTGGAAAACTTTCTGGCTACCGATGAGGCGCGCCGAGCAATCACGCTCAGCCTGATTGCCCAGGTGGCTGACAGTTATCTGGCGCTGCGCGAACTGGATGAGCGCATCGCGCTGGCGCAGCAGACCATCGCCAGCCGCGAGGAATCGTTGCGCATTTTTAAGCGGCGCTTTGAAGTCGGAGCGATCGCAAAGATGGACCTGGTACAAGTAGAGGTTCTTCTGCAGCAGGCGCAAACCCTGGCCGCGCAACTCGAACAGGGGCGAGCCGTCCAGGCGCATGCGCTGACTTTGTTGGTCGGCTCGCCGCTACCGCCGCTGCCGGAAAACACCGGCCTCGGTGACGATGCCTTGGCGCGGGAACTACGCGTCGGCCTGCCCTCCGACCTGCTGTTGCAACGCCCCGACATCGTCGCGGCCGAGCACCAGCTGCGCGCCGCCCACGCCAACATCGGCGCGGCGCGCGCGGCCTTTTTTCCGCGCATTACTCTGACCGGTTCGGCAGGCACGGCCAGCGCCGGGCTCGATGGCCTGTTCGATTCCGGCAGCCGCGCCTGGAGCTTTATGCCCAGCCTTTCCTTGCCGATTTTCGATGCCGGGCGCAACCGCGCCAACCTTGATCTGGCCGAAGTCCGCCGCGACCTGGCGGTGACGAATTATGAAAAAACCGTGCAGGCGGCTTTCCGTGATGTGTCCGATGCCTTATCCGCCCGCCGCTGGCTGACTGAGCAGCTGCGCATCGCCCAGGCGACCCTGGCGGCGCAAACCGAACGCGCGCGGCTATCCCAGTTGCGCTATGACAATGGCAGCGCCCCTTATTTTGAAGTTCTGGATGCCCAGCGCGAGTTGCTCACGGCCGAGCAGCAACTGGTGCAAACGCGCCGCGCCCTGCTCTCCAGCCGCGTAAGCCTGTACGCGGCGCTCGGCGGCGGCGGTCAAGAATTTGCCGCCCCGGTGGATGCGGCAACCCCTTAGAACGACAGCACACACAAGAAAAGAACTCGCCATGAACCCCTTAAGCCCCGCACTCAAGAAGAACCTGCTCCTGGCCGCCGCGGCCATTGCCATTGCGCTGCTCGCCTGGGGCGTGTGGACGATGACCCGCCCGAAAGGCCTGGGTGAAGGCTTTGTCAGCGGCAATGGCCGTATTGAAGCCACCGAGATCGATGTCGCCACCAAGTATGCGGGGCGCGTGGTCGAGATTTTCGCCCTGGAGGGCGATTTCGTGCGGGCGGACCAGGTGCTGGCGCAAATGCAGATCGACGTGCTCACCACGCAGCGCGACGAGGCGCGCGCCCAGCAGCAACAGGCGATTACCGGCGTGGCGAGCGCCGAAGCGCAAACCAGGATGCGTGAAAGCGACCTGGCGGCGGCGCAAGCCATCGTGGTGCAGCGCGAGAGCGAGCTGGATAACGCCAAACGGCGCCTGACCCGTTCGCAAACGCTATCGCGTGAAGGCGCGACATCCATCCAGCAACTCGACGACGATCAGGCGGCAGTGCATAATGCCCAGGCCACCTTGGCCGCGGCCAAAGCCCAGGCGAAAGCGGCCGAATCGGCCATTGTGGCAAGCAAGTCACAAGTCACCGGCGCTCGCGCCACCGTCGAGGCCGCCACCGCGACGATTGCGCGCATCGAGGCGGACATCAAGGACAGCCAGCTTAAGGCGCCGCGCGATGGCCGCGTGCAGTATCGCGTGGCCCAGCCTGGCGAAGTGCTGGGCGCCGGCGGCAAGGTGCTCAATATGGTGGATCTGAGCGATGTCTATATGACCTTCTTTCTGCCCGAGACGGTGGCCGGCAAAGTCGCGCTGGGCAGCGATGTGCGTCTTGTGCTGGATGCCGCGCCCGGCTATGTGATTCCCGCGCAGGTGTCGTTCGTCGCGAGTGTCGCGCAATTCACGCCGAAAACCGTGGAAACCGCAGTTGAACGGCAAAAGCTCATGTTCCGGGTGAAAGCCCGCATCGATCCCGAGCTGCTGAAAAAACACCTGAAGCAGGTCAAGACCGGCCTGCCCGGCATGGCCTGGATCAAGCTGGACCGGCAGGCCGAGTGGCCAGAATCGCTCAAGATCAAGGTCGCCGAGTGAGGGTGGCCAAGTGACACATCCCGCATCCGGCACCACCCAGGCAACTATGCCAAGTGCGCCAAGCGGCCCGGTCGCACGCCTGTCCGGCGTCAGCCTGCGCTATGCAAAGACGATAGCGCTGGATGCCGTTGATCTGGCGGTGCCCGCTGGCTGCATGGTCGGGCTGATCGGCCCGGATGGCGTTGGCAAGTCCAGCCTGCTGGCCCTGATTTCCGGCGCGCGCAAGGTACAGCAAGGCAACGTGGAAGTGCTTGGCGGCGACATGCGGTCAAGACGCCACCGCGACCGGATATGCCCCGCCATTGCGTACATGCCGCAAGGTCTGGGCAAGAATCTCTACCCGGCCTTGTCGGTCGAAGACAACCTGCAATTCTTCGGCCGTCTGTTCGGCCACAATGCGGCTGAACGCCGGCGGCGCATCGATGAGTTGGCGAAAGCGACGGGCCTCCATGCTTTCCTCGATCGTCCGGCGGGAAAACTGTCCGGCGGCATGAAGCAGAAACTGGGGCTGTGCTGCGCACTGATCCACGACCCGGATATGCTGATTCTCGATGAGCCCACCACCGGAGTCGATCCGCTGGCGCGCACGCAATTCTGGTCACTGATTGCCCATATCCGCGAAGCGCGTCCGGGCATGAGCGTGATGGTCGCCACCGCCTACATGGAGGAGGCCGAACGCTTCGACTGGCTGGTGGCGATGGACGCGGGGCGGATTCTCGCCACGGGGTCGCCCAAAGAACTGCGCGAACGCACCGGCACTACGACGCTGGAGGCGGCCTTCATCGCGCTGCTGCCGGAAGAAAAAAAGCGCGGCCATCGGGCAGTCGTGGTGCCGCCGTTTGCCGACAGCGAGGATGTCGCCATCGAAGCGCGCGACCTGACCATGCGCTTCGGCGATTTCACGGCGGTCGACCGCGTCAACTTCCGCATCCGCCGCGGCGAGATATTCGGTTTCCTTGGCTCCAACGGCTGCGGCAAGACCACCACCATGAAGATGCTCACCGGTCTTTTGCCGCCGTCCGAGGGCGAAGCATGGCTGTTTGGGCAGAAAGTGGACGCGCGCGACATCGCCACGCGGCGGCGTGTCGGCTATATGTCGCAGGCGTTTTCGCTGTACTCCGAACTCAGCGTCGAACAGAACCTGGTGCTGCATGCGCGCCTGTTCAGCGTGCCGGAATCGGCGATCCCGTCGCGGGTAAGCGAACTTTTGGCTCGTTTTGGGCTGGACGGCGTGCCCGATGCCATGCCCGACCAATTGCCGCTCGGCATGCGCCAGCGCCTGTCGCTGGCGGTAGCGCTGGTGCATGCGCCGGAACTGCTGATCCTGGACGAACCGACCTCGGGTGTTGATCCGGTAGCACGCGATGCCTTCTGGCAGTTCCTTGTCGATCTGTCGCGCACCGACAAGGTGACGATCTTCATCTCGACCCACTTCATGAACGAGGCCGAGCGCTGCGACCGCATTTCGCTGATGAATGCCGGGCAGGTGCTGGCCAGCGATGCGCCAGGGGAGATTGTCAGAAAGCGCGATGCCAAGACGCTGGAAGAAGCTTTTATTGCTTATTTGAAGGACGCGGACCCGGCCGATGCAGAGGCCGAGGCAGAGGCGATACCCGACACCACGCCCCGGGCGTCTGTTTCTGCCGCGCCGCAAGGCATGGCGGCGCCCCCGCGGATGCGGCGCCGCAGCTTCGATTTTGCGCGCGCCTTCAGCTATACCCTGCGCGAGGCGCTGGAACTGCGGCGCGACCCGGTGCGTTTGGTGATGGCGCTGTTCGGCAGCCTGATCCTGATGCTCATCATGGGCTTCGGCATCACCATGGATGTGAACGATCTCAGCTACGCCGTGCTGGATCGCGACCAGACCAGCCTCAGCCAGAACTACGCCTTGAACCTCTCAGGTTCGCGCTATTTTGTCGAGCGCCCGCCGCTTGCCGACTATGCCGACCTCGACCGGCGCATGCGCAGCGGCGAGCTGTCGCTGGCGATTGAAATCCCGCCGGGCTTCGCCCGCGACGTGCAGCGCGGCATCCCGGTGCAGATCGGCGCCTGGGTCGACGGCGCGATGCCGCAGCGGGCGGAAACCGTGCAGGGCTATGTGCAGGGCATGCACCAGGGCTGGTTGATCGATATCGCCAAAACCCGCTTCGGCCAGGACATTGCAGCCGGTGCGGCCAGCATCGAGACACGCTTTCGCTACAACCCGGACGTGAAGAGCCTGCCGGCGATGGTGCCGGCCGTCATTCCCCTGTTGCTGCTGATGATCCCGGCTATGCTTACCGCGCTATCCGTAGTGCGGGAAAAGGAGCTGGGATCGATCATCAATCTCTATGTCACGCCGGTGACGCGCAGCGAATTCCTGATTGGCAAGCAAATCCCTTACATCGTGCTGGCCATGCTCAATTTTCTGCTGATGACCCTGTTGGCCGTGACCCTGTTCGACGTCCCGGTCAAGGGCAGCTTCATGACCCTTCTGCTGGGGACGCTGATCTATGTCGGCTTCTCCACCGGCTTCGGTCTGTTCGCCTCCACCTTTACACGCAGCCAGATCGCGGCGATGTTCTTTGCCATGATCGGCTCCATGCTGCCGGCCATCCAGTTCGCCGGTATGATCAACCCGGTCTCGTCGCTCGAAGGCGTCGGCCGGCTGATCGGGGATATTTACCCGGCCACGCACTACATCACCATCAGCCGCGGCGTGTTCAACAAGGCGCTGGGATTTGCCGATCTGCAAGCGGCATTCGTACCGATGGTCGCGGCGGCCGTGGTCATACTCGGCCTGTCCATCGCCCTATTGAAAAAGCAGGAAAAATGATGATGAGCCGAGCGTCCAACATCTATCGTCTGGGCATCAAGGAGCTGTGGAGCCTGTTGCGCGACCCGATCATGCTGGTGCTGATCGCCTACAGCTTCACCTTTCAGGTCTATATCGCTGCAACCGCAATGCCGGAAGGGCTGAGCAATGTGCCGATCGCGATCGTCGACGAGGATGACTCGCCGCTATCGGCACGCATCACCTCCGCCCTTCGCCCGCCACAATTCATGCCGCCAACGCGGGTGACGCTGTCCGAGGTCGATGTCGGCCTGGATGCGGGGCTTTATACCTTTTCGCTCAATATTCCGCCGAACTTCCAGCGCGACGTGCTGGCGGGGCGTTCTCCCGCCATCCAGCTCAATGTGGATGCCACGCGCATGAGCCAGGCCTTTACCGGCAGCGGCTACATCCAGGAGATCGTGATGGGCGAAATCAACGAATTCGTCCAGCGTTATCGCGGCAGTGCCGCGCCACCGGTGGACCTGGCCTTGCGGATGCGCTTTAACCCGGCCTTGACGCAGGCATGGTTCGGGTCGCTGATGGAGATCATCAACAACGTCACCATGCTGTCCATCGTCCTGGCTGGCGCCGCGCTGATCCGTGAGCGCGAGCACGGCACCATCGAACATCTGCTGGTCATGCCCGTCACCCCCGCCGAGATCATGCTGGGCAAGATCTGGTCAATGGGGCTAGTCGTTTTGCTGGCTACCGCATTTTCGCTAAATTTTATCGTGCAGTGGGCGCTCAAGGTGCCGATCGAGGGCTCGGTGTCGCTGTTCCTTGCCGTCGCCACATTGCACCTTTTCGTCACCACGTCGATGGGTATTTTTATGGCGACGCTGGCGCGCAGCATGCCTCAATTCGGGCTGTTGATAATGCTGGTATTGCTGCCGATGCAGATGCTGTCAGGCGGCACCACGCCGCGCGAGAGCATGCCGCTCCTAGCACAGAACATCATGCAGGTTGCGCCCACCACGCACTTTGTTGCCGCTGCCCAGGCCATCCTCTACCGCGGTGCAGGCTTCGATGTGGTCTGGCCGCAATTTCTTGCTCTGGCCATTATCGGCGCGGTGTTTTTCGTCGCCGCCCTGGCGCATTTTCGAAAGAGCATCAACCAAATGGCTTGATGCGTTGACCGGAGCAATCGTCATGATGTCGTGATGACCTACCTGGCGCAACGCACGCAGGCCAATCATGCCGCGTTCGCCGACTACATCAATCCCTTCAATCTGGGGGTGTACGCCGGAACCGCCGAAAATTCCGTGCCGCTGATTGGGGTCGTAATTCCAAACCGGGGATTGTTCACGCCCTCAATCAATTCCTTTTTTTACATCCGAAAATGTTCACCCAAATACACGCGGCGCACCGACTCATTCGCGATGATGTCATCTGGCCGCCCGCTCGCCAAGACCATTCCTTGGTTGATGATATATGCACGGTCGCAAACGCCGAGCGTTTCACGCACGTTATGATCTGTAATCAGAACCCCTATGTTACGTTCCTTCAAAAGTCGAACAATGCGTTGAATTTCGATGACTGCAATCGGGTCAACGCCCGCGAACGGCTCGTCCAGCAATATGAAGCTCGGATTGGTCGCCAACGCCCGCGCTATTTCAACCCGTCGCCGTTCGCCTCCGGACAGCGACAGCGCTTGGTTCTCGCGCAGTTTTTCAATTTGCAGGTCGGCCAGTAAGACATTCAAGCGCGTCTCAATCGAATCACGAGGCAAACATTTGCCATCTTCATTTTGCAATTCGAGCACGGCGCGGATATTGTCCTCAACTGTCAGCTTGCGAAAGACAGATGGCTCTTGTGGCAAATAGGATAGACCCAGGTTGGCGCGTCGATGGATCGGTAAACGGGAAATGCTAACACCATTGAGAATAATTTCGCCTGCATCAGGCGGCACCAAGCCGACTATCATGTAAAACGCCGTGGTCTTGCCGGCACCGTTCGGTCCCAGCAGACCGACTACTTCGCCGCTTTCGACCTGCAATGAAACATCACGTACCACCTGGCGCGCACCGTAACTTTTTTTCAGGCCGTGGATAAGCAAAGTGCGGGCAACCATTTTCGGGCGATCTCAAAAAACGTTCTTGATTGTCATATTTTCAGTTCGGTCTAAACATGCCAACTCACTTCGATTTGAAACTTTTGGCCAAGGGATATCTTAATGCGCTTTTCGTTATACCAGCGGATGTAGGAGTCAATTACTTGAATGAATTGCTCAATGGTTGTAGCCTGCCAGTTCCGGGGGTAGAACAGCTCCGTTTTCAGTCGCCCGAAGAAGCCCTCACAGGCAGCAATGGCGGACGTGCCCTGACAGAGCTTCATCATATGACCGCTCGCCAAAGCTGGTGAAGTCTTATTCCTCATCATAGGACGGAAGCCGCGTGTCGCCATCACGGAGCTTGCTCTCTCGGCGCTGCAAATAGCCGTCGCGCACAAACTGATAGCGGTCGAGCGCTGCATCTTCCAGAAGCTGGGTGGCGTCCAACATCGCAGCGCGCTGGCTTACCGTATTGATGACATATCCGGGATTGCGGATGCGTACGGGTTCCACATATGCCCAGGGGCTAGCGTTCCAGTCGATCGGGACCGCAAGCGCGTCGCGAAGGGTCGACGGGCCAAGTAGCGGTAGAACGACGTACGGCCCCGCGCGCACGCCCCAGACGCCCAAGGTTTGGCCGAAGTCTTCCCTGTGCTTGGGAATGCCGGCTTCGGAGGCAATATCAAGCATGCCACCCAAACCGAGGAAGGTGTTGAAGGTAACGCGCATGACATCGGATAGCCCATCTTCAAACTTTCCTTGCATGAAGTTGTTGGCCGACGTCCAGACATCCTCCAGGTTGCCGAAGAAGTTGCCCACACCCGTTTGGACAAAGGCAGGCAAGGTCCGGTAGGCCCTTGCCGCCGGCTTCAACGCCATATCGTCGACTCGGTCATTAAACTGGAATACCGCCCGGTTGACATTTTCCCAGGGGTCCTTTTCGTGTAGCGCGGCGCAGCTGCACAACACGAGCGCGGCCAGCGGTGCCAAAAGGCGGCCATATCGTGGCGACATGATTGCTTTTCCATTTCTTGCGCCGTCCCTAGCCGGCAGATGTTTCATTCAGTCCGCCACCGAGTGCGCGATACAGATCCACGGCATTGGTCAGGCGCAGCAGCCTTGCCTGCACAAGCGCCTGTTCGGCGGAGAACAGTTCACGCTGGGCATCGAGCACCTCGAGCGAACTCGCTACGCCATTCTGGTACCGCAATTCAGACAGCTTAAGGCGCTCCCGCTGGGCATCCAGCACACGCGCCTGGGCATCGATCTGTTCATCGATGGCCCCGCGTGCGACGAGAGCGTCAGCAACTTCACGAAAAGCAATCTGTATGGCCTTCTCATAGTCGGCCACGGCGATGTTGTTGCGCACTTCGGCGATCGTCAGGTTGGCACGGTTACGCCCAGCATCGAAGATTGGCAGCACCAATTGCGGGACGAACGACCAGGTTCGCGTGCCGGCCTCGAACAGCCCGGACAGTTCATTGCTTGCGCTGCCAATGCCGGCCGTCAGCGAGATGCGCGGAAAAAACGCGGCGCGGGCGGCGCCGATGTTGGCATTCGACGCCTTCAGCCGTTGCTCGCTGGCGCGCAGATCGGGCCGGCGCGTCAGCAGGTCGGACGGCAAGCCGGCGGGCAGTTCGGCCACAATGCCCTGTGAAGACAGCGGGCCGCCTTGCGGCATATCGCCCAACGGGCGCCCGACGAGCAGTGTCAGCGCGTTCATGGCCTGGCCGCGCTGCCGCACCAGCGTTGCCAGCGAGGCACGGGCGCTTTGCACCAGAATCTCGTTCTGACGCAGGTCGAGCGCGGATGACGCGCCAACGTCGAAACGCTGCTGCGCGAGCTTGAACGCGGATTCGCGCGACGCCAGCGTGCGGCGCGCGAGCTCTTCCTGTTCGGCCAGCGCGCGTTCGGTCAGATAGGCCTTCGCCACTTCCGCCACCAGGCTGATATGCGCGGCGCGACGGGCTTCCTCGGTCGCCAGGTATTGCGACAGCGCCGCCTCGTTGAGGCTGCGCACGCGGCCGAAAAAGTCGAGTTCGAATGCCGCAAGCGACAAGCCGACCTGGTAGCCGGTACTGATGACGGACGTGCCGGTCGGCGACACTGCGGCGGCGGTGCGCGCGCGGGAACCGGAGGCCGCAGCACCCACATTGGGTAGCAGGTCGGCGGCAACCACGTTGTACTGCGCGCGCGCTTCCTCGATGCGCAGGGCGGCGGTGCGCAGGTCGCGGTTGTGCTGCAAGGCTGATTCGATCAACGCTTGCAGGCGAGCATCCTGGAAGAATTCGCGCCAGCCACTGTCGGCTGTGATGGGGGCCGCCTGTCCGGATGTGGGCGCCGCTACGACCGGATAGGCGGTTGCGATCGGCGCATCCGGACGCTCATACGCCGGCATGAACGAGCAGGCCGACAGCACGGCGACGGCAAGCAGCGGGAGGGTACGTGATGGAAGTCTCATCGTACTTGTGCTCCTTCTTCATCGGGGTGAACATGAGGCGAATGGGCGGCCCAGAATTTTCGCTGCCGGTCGCTGCCCTTGAAAATGCGGCGGATCACGACGAAGAACACCGGCACCAGGAATACGGCCAGCACGGTGGCGGCGATCATGCCGCCCATGACGCCGGTGCCGATCGCACGCTGGCTGGCCGATCCCGCACCGGTTGCGATCACCAGCGGCAGCACGCCGAGAATGAAGGCGAGCGAGGTCATGATGATTGGACGGAAGCGCAGTTTCGCCGCTTCCAGCGCTGCCGTCACGACGTCCTTGCCTTCGGCCTGCAGATCCTTGGCGAACTCGATAATCAGGATCGCGTTCTTCGCCGACAAGCCGATGATGGTGATCAGGCCGACCTTGAAGTAGACGTCGTTCGGCATGCCGCGCAGGGTCACGCCGAGCAGCGCGCCAAGAATGCCCAAGGGCACCACAAGCATCACCGACAGCGGAATGGCGGTGCTTTCATACAGCGCCGCCAGCACCAGGAACACGGCCAGCAGCGACAGCGCCATGAGCATCGGCATCTGTGCACCTGAAATCTTTTCTTCGCGCGATTGCCCGGTCCATTCGAAACCGAAGCCCTGTGGCAACTGGCGCACCAAGCGCTCCATTTCCGCCATCGCTTCACCGCTGCTATAACCGGGCGCCGCCTGGCCGGCGATCTTCATCGCCGGGTAGCCGTTGTATCGCACCACCTGGACCGGGCCGGTAATCCATTTCAGCGTAGTGAACGTGGCCATTGGCACCATCCCGCCGGTGACATTGCGCACGTAGAGCTGGCGCAGATCTTCCGGCTGCATACGGTGCGTCGGTTCGGCCTGCATGATCACGCGCTGCTGCCGGCCGTCATTCGGAAAGTCGTTCAGATAGGACGATCCGAGTGCCGCCGTCAGCGTGGCATTGATGTCGGCGAAGGCCACGCCGAGCGCACCGGCCTTGTCGCGGTCGATGTCGACCTGCAGCTGTGGTGCGTCTTCCAGGCCTTCCGGGCGCACGCCGGCAAGCATCGGACTCTTGGCCGCCATGCCCAGCAGCTGGTTGCGCGCGGCGAGCAGCGCATCACGGCCACGTCCGGAGCGGTCCTGCAGGCGGAAGTTGAAGCCGGTTGCCGTGCCCAGTTCCGGGATCGGCGGCGGATTGAGGGCGAACACGATGGCATCCTTGATCTGCAGCAGCACACCCATGGCTTTACCGGAAATGGCATCTGCAGTGTTGGCCGCATCACGCTCGTCCCAGTCCTTCAGCGGAACGAAGGCAATACCCGCGTTCTGGCCACTGCCCGAGAAACTGAAGCCAGTCACGGCGACCGTATGCTCCACGCCGGGTTGCTTCAGGAAGTAGCCTTCCACCTGCTTGACGACGTCGAGCGTGCGGTTGGCGCTGGCGCCGGGCGGCAGCTGGATGTTGGTCAGGATGTAACCCTGGTCCTCGTTCGGCAGGAACGACGCCGGCAGGCGCATGAACAGCAGGCCGACGACGGCAACGATGACGCCGTAGACAAGCATGTAGCGCGTGGTCTTGCCCAGCATGCCGACGACGATGCGCTGGTAGCCGTCGGTCGTGCTGTGGAACTTGCGGTTGAACCAGCCGAAGAAACCTTTCTTCTCGTGGTGATGCCCGGCTTCCACCGGCTTGAGCAGCGTGGCGCACAAGGCCGGCGTCAGGGTCAGCGCCATCAGGGCGGAGAACGCCATGGACGCGACCATGGACAACGAGAACTGGCGGTAGATCGCGCCGACGGCGCCGCCGAAGAACGCCATCGGGATAAATACCGCAATCAGCACCAGTGTGATGCCGATGATCGCGCCGGTGATCTGCCCCATGGCCTTGCGCGTGGCCGCCGCGGGCGACAATCCTTCTTCGCTCATGATGCGTTCGACGTTCTCGACCACCACGATCGCATCGTCAACCAAAATACCGATCGCCAGCACCATGCCGAACATGGTCAGCACGTTGATCGAGAAGCCGAACGCGTACATGGCGGCAAAGGTGCCCATCAGGGCGACCGGCACCACAATGGTCGGGATCAGCGTGTAGCGGATGTTCTGCAGGAACAGATACATCACCAGAAATACCAGCAGGATCGCTTCCAGCAGCGTCTTGACCACTTCCTCGATCGAAATCTTGACGAACTTGGAAGTGTCGTACGGGATCTCGTACTGCACGCCTTCGGGGAAATACTGTTTCAGTTCTTCTATCTTTGCGCGTACCAGCGTGGCGGTGCCGAGCGCGTTTGCAGTGGGGGAGAGCTGGATACCGATGGCCGACGACGGCTTGCCGTCGATGCGCGCCGACGTGGCGTAGGCCTGGCCGCCTAGCTCAACGCGCGCGACGTCACGCAGGCGGATGACCGAGCCATCGGTGTTGGCGCGCAGCACGATATTGCCGAACTGCTCGGCGCTCGATAGCTGGCCGGTCACGACAATCGGCGCGGTGACCTGCTGGCTGTCGGGGGAGGGAAGTTCGCCCAGCGTGCCGGAAGCAACCTGCGCGTTCTGCGCGCGAATCGCATTGCCGATGTCGTCCGGCGTGAGCTTGAAGCCGACCAGCTTGTCGGGGTTGATCCAGATCCGCATGGCGCGCTCGGTACCGAACAGGAGCGCTTCGCCGACACCGTCGACCCGCTTGATCTCGTTGAGCACATTGCGCGACAGATAGTCGCCGAGCGCAACCGGGTCCATGCGGCCATCCTTCGATGACAGCGTGAGGAACATCAGGAAGTTGCTGCGGGCTTTGGTCACCTGTACGCCTTGCTGCGTGACCGCTTGCGGCAGGCGCGATTCGACGCGCCGCATGCGGTTCTGCACCTCGACGGCCGCAAGATCGATGTTGGTGCCGGGCGCGAAGGTCGCGGTGATCTGCGCCTGGCCGTTGCCCTGGCTCTGCGATTCCATGTATTGCAATCTCGGTGCGCCGTTCAGCTCCTGTTCGATCAGGCTGGTGACGGCGTTTTCCAGCGTCTGCGCGGTGGCGCCCGGATACGTCGCGGTGATGACCACGGAGGGCGGCGCAATGGTGGGGTATTGCGCCACTGGAAGCCCCGTGATCGATAAGGCGCCGGCGATCAGGATGAAGACAGCAAGCACCCAGGCAAATACCGGGCGCTCGATAAAGAATTGTCCCATTCGTTTGCTCTCTTTTACTTGTTGTTCGACTGCGCCTGCTGTGCAGGAGCTTTGGCGGCGGCCTGTGCAGGAGCGGCATTGCCGGCATTGGCGGCCTGCTTCCATGGCACCGCCTTGACGACGGCACCCGGCCTGGCTTTCTGGAAGCCTTCGACGATGATGCGTTCGCCCGGCTGCAGGCCTTCGCTCACGATCCACTTGTTGCCAACGGCCGTGTCCGTCTTCACCTGCCGGGGCACCACCTTGCTGTCTTGTCCGACCACCATGACGATGGCTGCATCGGCCGTACGCTGCACCGCCTGTTGCGGTACCGTGATCGCGTTCTCGCGCACCGCCTGTTCTATCCGCGCGCGGACATACATGCCTGGCAGCAGGGTCCGGTCAGGATTCGGTACCAACGCGCGCAGGGTGATGGCACCGGTGCTCGGGTCGACCGTCTGCTCGGAGAACAGCAGCTTGCCCGGCAGCGGATAGACTTCGCCATCCTCCATCACGATGCTGACCTTGGCTTCGTCCTTGCCGGCTTTTTGTAGTTGGCCGCTGCGCATCGCGCGCTGCAGCTTCAGCGCTTCGGCGGCGGGTTGTGTGATGTTGACGTAGAGCGGGTCGAGCTGCTGGATGGTCGCCAGCGGCGTGGCCGTGCCTTGACCGACCAGTGCGCCTTCGGTCACCAGCGCGCGTCCGACGCGGCCAGCGATCGGCGCGTTGACGGTGGCATAGCCGAGGTTGAGGCGGGCCGTCTGCAGTGCCGCCTTCGCAGCGGCGACATCGGCGGCTGCCTGCTTTTGTGCGGTCTGCGCATCATCGTATTCCTGCTTGCTGATGGCGTTGCTCTCGGCCAGCGGCTTGTAACGCTGCGCCTTGAGCGTGGTCTGGCCGAGGTTGGCTTCGGCCTTGGCCAGGGCAGCCTCGGCGCTGTTGACCGTGGCCTGGAAGGGCGCCGGATCGATCCGGAACAGCACCTCGTTTGCCTTGACCTCGGATCCTTCGCGGAACACGCGTTTGGTCACAATGCCTGCCACCCGGGCGCGCACTTCCGCCACCCGCGACGCCTCCAGGCGCCCAGGCAATTCATTGGCGAGCGAGACGCGTTCTGGCGACACAGTCACCACGGCGACTTCCGGCGGCGGCGGTGCGTTGGCCGCCTGCGCTTGCGCGCCAGGGATGCCGGAGTTGCAACCAGTAAGCGCTGTGGCGGATAAAGTGAGGAAAACGCTGGCAACAAGAAGGCGAATACGGTGGTTGTCGATAGACATGGGATAAGCCCAAAATATAAATTAACTGTACGGTGCGGTTAAATTAACTTGACAGACGTCGGCAGTCAAGCAAAACTGAACCGATAGGTTTAGAAAAAGAATGAAATGCGTGTAAAAACGGAAAGCCGTCGGCAGGCGATTATCGATACGGCCGCACAGGTGTTTTGCGAATTCGGCTATGAGGCTGCGTCGATGTCGGCGATCGCGGCCCGCTTTGGCGGATCGAAGGCAACGGTTTACAACTATTTCCGTTCCAAGGAAGAGCTGTTTTTCGAGGTGGTGCGCAATGCCGCCGAACGTCAGCAGCGGGGCAGCATTGCTGACGTTTTGCAAACGCCTGGCAGCCTCGAAGAGGTGCTGCAGTTGCTGGGTGAGTACATCGTCAAGACCATTTCATCGCCGCAAATCCTGGCTATGCTCAGGACAGTTATGGCAGAGAGCGGCCGGTCCCGGCTGGGACAGATCTTCTACGAGAAGGGCATGCAGCTCGCGTGGCAGCATGTGAAGGATTATTTGCGCGACGCCGTTCAGAAGGGGCAACTGATTGCAGCCGATTTGGACCAGATGACGAGGCACTTGAAGGCGCTGTACGAGGCGCAGGTGCGCGATGAACTGCTGTTTGGCGTGCTGACCGAGGTGCCGGACGAACGGCGCAAACGCATCGTTTCCGAAGCGGTCGCCGTATTCCTGCGTGCATACGGTGCGTGATCACGAGGTTGGAATGTCGATTGACCGATAGCAACGCTCGCAGTCGCATTGCGGCGCGAAGCGGTTGTGAAGCAGCCGGCTTTCTCGGCGCTGCTTAGGGCGAGATCGGCCAGAAACGAACGTGGCAACAGATCAGCGCAGCTCAATATGTGACCAATACGCCAAGACCCAAGACCCGCTGGTAGGCGTTGTAATCGATGAGTGAGTAGCCGTATCCGGTGAAATACTGAATATATCCTTTGAGGCGGCTGTTCACTGGGAAAGCCCAACCCAGTTGTGCCGCGCCTTTGTCAGTGTTGAAGTTGTAGCGGGTCAGCAGCGAAAACTCGTGTCCGCGCCAGTGATAGCTTCCCCGCAGATCACCGTGCCCCATGTAGTCCATAATGTCGGGATTGTCATCCTCCCTGGCATCTTCATTGATGCGCTTCCAAACCCGCGCAAGCAACTGGAAATTGCCGCGCTCCAGACCTGCCTGCAGATACGTACGGTTCCAGCTCCGCGACAGGACCGAACCGCCTCCATTTGACTGATGCACCAGCCCTAGATTCAGGAACCGCAGTTTCAAGCCTGCGAGATTGAGATCTGTCGGCACAACCGCCATCAGTTCCGGCTCGTAGTTGGATTCCCGGAATGGGCTGGATGCTTCACTGTTTCCTGCCTGCCAGAAGCTGCGCTGGGTGTATCCAAACCAGATGTCTACTGGCAAATTCCCTGGATTTTCTGCCATCTTAAGCTTGAATCCCAGCTGGAATGCCAGTTCGCCGTGTGCCAGCTCGGCATTCGGGTCAAGTTGTCGCAGCGGCCGGTATGGAGCCTCGTTTGGGCGCGAGTTATAAGTGGCCAGCAGGAAGTTTTCTCGATGGGGCCGAAAGTTAAAGACGCCATTCTTGTTTGCTGAATCCAGCTCCCAATGTTCAGTCATCGACGACGGGTTGCGACCCGGCGCAACCGCGTGCGCTATACCGGGGTGATCGCTTTTTGCCGGCGTACTATCGGCTGCGGCGGTATCTTGAGCAGGAGCCTTCCGGTTATGGGCGCGGTCGTAGCAGGAAAGACGTTCTTCGTCGACATTGATCGTTTTGCATTCTTCAGCACTCGAAGGAAAAGCTTGTCCCGCTGCACTGCAGGTGCCTCCCCACGAGTGTAGAACAACGGCAATCAAAATCTTGCTCTTCATTTTTTCTCCGGTTTGCTTCCGCCGTGACGAAATGAGAGGTCTCATGCAGGTCATTGTTCCCGCGTCAAGCGGGACAGCGGATACGTATGTCGAATCCGGCCAGTACGACCTCGGTTTTCGGTAGCGGGCAATTTCCACGCAGATTACATTGCATTCTTTGCATTCAATGCTACTTGATTGTCTCGAATAAAGAAAAACCGGCCGTGTCGCTTCATGGCGGTTACCAAAATTGACCGGCCCGGCGGGAGGTTGGCTGGCATTACCGTTATTTCCGCCAAAATGTTCTTAACTCTTTGATTTAAAAGCAATCATTGATCTGTGGGAGTCCTTCAGCGTTTGCGAGTGACTTACTTTTCTGCTTTCGTCTCATTTGCCAAAAATGCCTGTAGCTTTGCCTTCTGTGTCAGTAATGCTACCCGCTCCTGTTCCAGCGCTTCCACCTTTTGCTCGGTTTGAGCAAGCCGCTCGGCAAGCAGTTGTGCTTCCTTTGCTTTGCCCGCCTGCGCCATACGCGCTTCGGTGAGCGACTGTTCGCTTGCATTCAGTTGTTCTTGAAGCTGCCGGCGTGCCGAAGCCGTTTCCTGTAGCTGATAAGTCAGCTGATCCCGTTCAAGCCTGGTTGCGGTCATTTGCTCTTGCACATGGCGCGCCGTTTCCTGCAGTCGTGAATTTTCTTCGGTCAAGCGAGTGATCTGCGCTTCCTGCTGCCCGATTGCCACCTGCTGCACGGCCGTTTGCCGCTGCGCGCTTGCCACCTCTTGCTCCAGGCGCGTAATACGTTGCTCTGCTGCTTGGCGTTCTTCGGAGCGTTGGCGCGCCGTAGATTCCTGGTAGTGCTCGAACTGTACGCGGCTCTGGGTCAATTGCTGATTGAGCGCGGCGACTTCGGCGGCACGATCCGTCAATCGTTGCCGAAGGCCTGCATTGTCGCTCTGCACGGTGGCCAACGTCACATTCAAGGCCTGATGCTCGATTTGCAGGTACGCCAGCGCATCTTTTGCCTGCGTTAACTCCGCTGACAATGTCCGGTTCGTCTCTGCTAGTGCGCTGTTGTCTGCAATCAGCTGGTCTGTGCGATCGGTGGCGGCTTGGAGCGCTACCTGGTGCGCCGCATTGGCGTCGGCCAGCCGCTGCTGGAGATCGCCCTGCAGCTTGTCGTAGACCCCTTTGATTGCCTGCAGCAGCTCGGCCGGCACGCCCAATTCCGCTTCTACGATATCTTCCGTATGCTCCGCCTTCCAACGTTTGAGCATCGGTGCAATCGTGCTTTTGCTACCAGTGCCGCCAAGGGCTTCGCGCACGCTATCGACGGTCGGATTTTTGCCGTTGGCGACCAGCTGGGCGGCCGCTTTGGCCACATGAGAAAAGAGAATGCCTGCGCGGCCCATCATGACTCCGTCAAATAAGCTTATGTATTACGTTATACGAAATAATACGTAATATGACGATGTAAATAAACAGGGATTTTTCTAATTTTCACTACCGATAAACAATGTTATCGTGGGTAATGGTGAAATTCTGGGCGGGCGTTGGCGTAACACCCGTAAAAACCGCGAAAGTAAGCGACAAAAATGACCGACGAAAAACGCGATATAACCGATGCCCTGATTGACGTTACCTCGGGCAGTTTGGTCAAACGTACCGCCGGTACGGCCGTTTCCGAGCGCGAGCTGCAGGAACGCCACCGACGCTTTATCTCAGCGGCAACCTCCGAAAATACGCGGCGGACCTATCGCTCCGCGATCCGGCATTTCCATGCGTGGGGCGGCGTGTTGCCATGCGACTCGGCGGCGGTCCTGCGGTATTTGCTGGCCTATTCCGACACCTTGAATCCGCGCACGCTGGCGCTGCGCTTGACCGCGCTGTCGCAGTGGCATCTGTTCCAAGGCTTCCCGGACCCGGCCGCCGATCCCAATGTCCGCAAGACGCTGCGCGGCATCGCGCGCACGAACGGCAAGCCGAAAAAGAAGGCGAAGGCGCTGCCGATCGATGACTTGGAGCGGATGGCGTCCACTCTGTCAACTGACAATAGTCTGATTTCCATGCGAAACAACGCGCTGCTACAGATCGCGTTCTTCGGCGCTTTGCGGCGCAGCGAGGTGGCCGGGCTGATGGTCGAAGACCTGGTGTGGGAGGCGGACGGCCTCGTCATCATGCTGGCGCGCTCGAAGACCGACCAGGAAGGGGAAGGCATCACGAAGGCGATTCCCTATGGCGACGTGGAAGGGATGTGCTGCCCGGTGACCGCATTGAAACGCTGGCTGGAATCAGCAGGCATCTCAGCGGGTCCGGTGTTTCGGCGAGTGAGCCGATGGGGTGTCGTCGGCACCGATCCACTGTACGAGGGCAGCGTCAACGACATCCTGGCGTCCTGCGCGGCGGCAGCAGGATTGCCGTACGTCCCGGAACTCAGCAGCCACAGCTTCCGTCGCGGGCTGGCCACCAGCGCGCACCGGTCCGGCGCCGACTTCCAGGACATCAAGCGGCAAGGCGGCTGGCGGCACGATGGGACGGTGCAGGGTTATATCGAGGAAGCCGGCCGGTTTGAGGGAAATGCAGCCTTGACCCTGCTGCGGCGGAAAGGGAAAACTGCGGCGTCAAAACCTTAGCGTACGATTTTTTCCGTTTCGTGAGCAGGCCCCGTCAAGCGCATTGCCGGCGTTCAATCAAATTTGTTGGGCAATGGTGCCCACGGTGGTGTGGAACACTATCAGAAGCGTGCGATTTTTTTCAAAATATCCATATTCTCTCCAAATTTGCACAAGGCATCACAATGCTGTTTCAGCAGATTAAAGGAGATGTAACCTAAAGGAAAATCATCGGCGTTGTCGCGGAATGCCGGGCGTTTCATTTGCGCCATGACTTCCTGTTCGCGCTTTTCTGGGGCGACGAGATAAAAGTGACATTCCCGCTTCGGCAGCGAGCGTGCAAGGTCTTTCATCCGCAATATGCCAGAGTAAATGGATGTGCTCTTCTCGATCTCGAATGCGCACACGATATCGCCGCTGTCCGGATGCAGCCAGAGCACATCGATCAGGCTGATGGTGTCCATGACTTCGGATGTCGCCTGCAGGTCGGGCAAGGTAGTGGTGGTCAACAAGGAAAACGATTCGCCGTGGCAGCTACGGTGGCGGTCGTTGCGCGCAACGAATGCGGTATAGCCCAAGGCGCGGCCGATTCGAATGAGCATGTGCTGCACCTGCGTGTGCTCGGACTCGGCCTGTGCTTCATCGAGGACCTGCTGGTGACGCCGTTGCGCGAGTTTTTCTGCGCGTTCCTGCAGTGATTGCAGGATATTGTCCGCGTTACCGGCGACGACAATCCGTCCGCTGCCCAGCTCAAACAGAAGGCCGGCAAATGCGCCCAGATCTTTCGATAACAAAGCTCGATGGGCCGCGTTTGCTTGCACAATGGTTTCGCGCATCGCAAAGTAACTCGGCCATGATCCCAATTTCTGTTTCGCGCCAAACAGTGCATTGAAACCGTTGACGATTGCAGTATTAAACGGAGGGATGAGCGTTGGATGCAGGAAGTACACGATGCTGGCGACGGCGGGTCCAAGGCCTTTGATATTGGCAGCGGCAAGGCGGCTGATCTCATCCAGGAGTTGATCTTCGCGGGTTGCGTTCAGGCAGGCGTGCAGAAATGCGCCGAATTTCTGTTGATTCGCATCGTTTTCATAGATGTCGGGAATGCGAAGTTTCGGTTTCCAGTAAAACGGATGCGCAGCGCCTTCAAAGACCTGCTTTTGCTCGGTAATGGCCATCAGAACAACTTCCAGCGGCGAACCGCGAAAATCATTGCCGAAGGTCCCAGATGCGATAGCGTCCACCGTGTCCTTAACGCCGCGCCGAATCGCGCGAAACGCCTTCATGCGTTCTTCTCCGCCGACGAACCATGTGTTGTATACCGATTCAGGGTCCGCTTTATAACGTTCGATTAGCGCAGTGGTCGCGGTCGGGATCATGTTGTTTTTGTCGCGCCAGAGCGGGGATTCATAGGAGAAGCCTGAGGTAAGCGCCGGTTTGCCTGCAGGCTATCTGGAAGATAGTCGACACGATTGTAAATGGTGTTGCAGAACTAAAACTTTGTCCCAAGTCAACTCGTAGCTTGCCCGCCGAATTCAATGCAATCTAGATGATCTGTCCGGGCGCGATCGCTGAGCGACAAGGCGCTACAATTTGCCTCTTTCCTGCAATCGACATGCCATCTGAGTTAATGAAATCTCTACCGCTGTTACTTAGTTTGACACTGTTGGCAGGCTGTGCCGGCGGACCGCCCATCAATCGCAATTATGTTTCTGTCTCGCAGGACAGCCGTGTGCGCTATGTTATCGTGCATTACACCGAAGGCAATTTTCCGCGTGCGCTGGATGTCCTGACCAATGGCGGGGTCAGCAGCCATTACCTCATTGCCGACGAGCCGGCGGCGATTTATCAACTGGTGGATGAAAACCGGCGTGCTTATCATGCGGGCATCAGCGCATGGAAAAATGATACCCAGCTGAATGCCAGTTCGATCGGCATTGAACTGGTCAATCCGGGTTATCGGGACACGCCGGAGGGGCGTGTGTTCTTTGCCTACCAGCCCGAACAGATTGCGCTGCTAATCGATTTGCTGAAGCAGATCGTTGCCCGGCACAACATCGAGCCGGACCGTATTTTGGGGCATAACGAAATTGCACCCCAGCGCAAGTCCGATCCCGGCCCGATGTTTCCATGGCATCGGCTGGCGCAGGCAGGTCTGATTCGCTGGCCGGATGCCGATCAGGTGGCGCAGCGACAGCAGCTATTCGAGCAACAAATGCCCGACATCGCGTGGTTTCAACGCAAGCTGGTGCAGCACGGCTATGTGCTGAATTGCAGAGAACAATGCGACGAAGCGACGCGGCAGCTCGTGGTCGCTTTCCAGATGAAATACCGCCCCGGCCGTTTCGATGGTATTGCGGATGCGGAAACGGCGGCGCTTCTTGATGTGCTGACCTCAAGCGCGCCCGCCAATCCATGACGCTTGCGTGCCTTAAGTTCCAAGGCGGCGTGCAAAAAAGGACAGGATTTCATCACGTGCGGCGATTGTGGGCTGGCCCGCTGCATCAATCAGATGGGCGGTCACCACACTATGCGGACTTGCAACAACCTTGTCAAAGAAGGGCGGGGTATCCGGATTGGCGGCGCTGTCTGGCAGCACGCGCGCGACAAAACGGTCGCCCAACGCTTCGGCGTATGCCGCAAATCGCTGCGCCTTGCAGAACCTGTCGCCTTCAAAACGGTAAGCCAACACGGTCAGGTCGTCTCGCACAAGGCGTTTTTGAACCGCAGCCAATTCTTCGGGGGCCATGTTGATTCCAGCCGGATCATCCATCGGCAAGGACGGCTGACACACGACCGGCGCGAGCATGGCCGGTTCCAGCATCATTGTGAGGGCAAAGTTGCCGGTAAAGCACATGCCGATCGCACCCACGCCCGGTCCGCCACATTCCTCGTGCGCAAAGCGTGCGAGCGCGCGCAGCCACTGCGTCACTGGACTGGATTCGTTGGACGCGAAGGCGCGGAACTCTGCGCTGACACAAGCCCGCTTGAAAACCGCAACACCTTCTTCAGCGTCCGGAACCGCGCCGTCGCGGCCGAACAGGGACGGCATATAAACAGTGAAGCCGGCATCGCGTACCCAACGGCTGAATCGTGCGACGTGCGGACTGATGCCGGGCATCTCAGTCATTACGATGACCGCCGGCCCGTGACCGGCAACGTGCACCGTCTTCGTAATCCCGTCGAGCGTAATCTGGCGATGATCGAAGTCATCTAGCGGGTCGTCCTCATGCATGTTCCGGTTCAGTACTGCGCTGTTCGTGGCGTTTGGCATCGTTCGCTCCTTTGATGAAGAAGCTTGAGTCTAGGGCGGAAGAAGAGCCAATTGAATTGTCAAAAACGACTGATTTCATGTCAAAATGGACAAATGCAAACCATGTTGATATTAGCCATCGAAGGCGTGATGGATTCCAGCCTTGCGATCACGCTCGATACCTTGAAGGCGGGCGCGGGCTTCCATGCCCGCAGCAGCAGCAAGGAGCAGATTCGCGTGCTGACTGCCGGATACCGGAAATCCATTCAAACCGGGGCGGGGCTGCGGTTGTCGACAACGCTGACATTCAAGGAAGTCATTGAAACCGGCCTGAAGCCGGACTGGATCATCGTTCCCGGCGCGGGCCTGATGTCGGATAAGGAAATTACCGCAAGGTTTGCCAAACAGGATGCAATCGAGGCCATGCGATTGCTGCAGATGTTCAGCAATGCCAAGGTCAAAATCGGTGCGTCCTGTTCTTCCGTATTTTTTCTGGCGGAAGCAGGCTTGTTATCGGACCGTGCCGCGACCACCACTTGGTGGCTTGCACAAATTTTTCGTGCCCGGTATCCCGGTATCAGACTGGATGAAACAAAGATGCTGGTGCGCGACGGCCAGTTTCTGACCGCCGGTTCGGCCTTTTCCCAGCTGGACCTGGCGCTGGCGATTGTCACCGACACAATGGGTGCGTCGGTCGCCCATTTATGTTCGCGTTACATGCTGATCGACCAGCGTCCGTCACAGGCAAGATACATGATACAGACGCATGTCCAGCACACGGACGCGGCCGTGATTGCGGCGGAGCGATGGATAGACGAACACCTTGCGATGCCGATCAGCGTGTCAGCCTTGTCGTCCGAACTGGCAATGTCGTCCAGAACGCTGGCGCGCAAAATCCAGTCGGCCACGGGTATTTCTCCCGTTAAATTCATTCAGCGGCGCAAGCTGATGCACGCCGTACATCTTATTGAGACCACGTCGATGCCGATCGATGCCGTCGCCGAGAAAATCGGCTATCAGGACGGAACAGCGCTGCGCAAACTGGTCAAGCGCGAATTCGGTACAACCCCCGGCGGCTTGCGCTGAGCGCGGCTACCAGGTTCCCGATCAACGAACGTCCGCGCCGCGTTCGACCAACATCTCGCGCAGCAAGGATCGATGGCAACGGCTTTCATCCTCGCAATAGCATCCGATGGACATGTTTGTGCCGTGGGAAAGCGCAGCCAACAAGTCCAGTGTGCGGCTTGCTTCCGGCTTCTTCATTTCGGCACTGAATTTACGCTTGAATACCGCCCAGGACTTGTCGTCCGCAGCGGCCTGTCCTTCCTTCAGCAGCGTCTCACTTGGTGACAGGTTGGGATACCAGACATCGTAGATGTCCTTGGATGCATACTCTTCTTTTTTGACGCCGCGCGGCGGGCGGCGGACCGTGCCAATCCGAACGCCCTCGTGCGGAGTTCGCGGACTGCCCAGTTGGACGATCCTTATTGTCATTTTTCCTCCTCGGGTTGGCGTGCGTAGCTTGCCGTAAGCATTTCCCATTGATGCCCATCCGGTGCATTCCAATAGATCATCCTCCCGCCGTAGTCTGTGTTGATCTGCCCGTTGTCCGGGCCGCGAACCGTACTGCGATAAGGAAGGCCCGCGGACTGAATCCTCGCCAGAATGCGGTCGAATTCTTGGTCGTCGACACGGAAACAATAGTGATAAGCAGGGAAGGGCTCATCTGTCTGGATGAAATCGAGAGTCAATCCATCGTTGACGTACACCGCGTAGAACGGACCTGCACTTGCCGGACCGCAAGGAACACCGAGCAGTTGGGCGAGCTGCTGCGCCGATGTATCCCTGGTGTGCGACGGCACGATAGTGTGATCAAGCTGTATTGGCATGATGCGTATTCCCGGTGGCGTCAAAACGGTGGCAGGTTAACACCATCATACGATGAACGCAGCCGCCGGAGAGCCGGTTTGTGCTAGGCCGCCAAAACCTTCGGATCTCCGGTCCAGTAGCCTTGCGCGACGTCCACGCCAATGTCGTTCAGCATTTTTTCGGCGGGCACGGTCGTCGAATCGAACAGCGTATCCGCTTATTTCCGAAATGATGCATCGGCCAGCATTCGGCGCGACAGGTGGAGCGTCACTTTTCCCACACCGGAAGAATTGCTGTCGATCGGAATCAATCCAAAGCTCCCGCCGATCTCAAACATGTGGGCCTTGCAGGTGTAGCGAAAGTGTCGCGTTGTTTTGCGGCTGCTCAATGTCCGGCAAGTCGAAACGTCTTGAACTTGCCATTCAATGTAAGGACAAAGTAACAAGCGCGCAGCCAACGTCTCGGCCAACGGCAACGCCGATGCCGCAGACAATTCGCACACCGGAAAAGCCTTCCTGGTGCGAAAAGGAAGTGGTTTGGCTGCGTCATTACATAAGCGGCGCTGCGCCGCCGAATCATGGCGTCGCGCCGAATGCATTCCGGAGGAATTCTCATGGCTTTTCTGAACATCTTCTTTATGTTCGTGACGCTCGATCTCGCTTATCAGGCATGGAAGGTCGGCATGCGGCAACTGGGCAAGTTATTGGCGTTCTGTTCGGTGCTTGGTTTTGGCGGCGCGGTGTTTACCGATTCGCCGGTGGTGCTGGTGCCGCTTTTTGGTGCACTGATTCTCGGCATGACAGCCAATTACCAGATGCGGAAGTATCGCGTCGGCCGGTACAAGAATCTGCATGAGTGAAATTCCCGGCCACAGCATGAGTTGAGTGGCACACCGGGCGCAGGACAGGCATGGGCACTGCAGTTTTAAACAAGAGTTTTTCGGATATTCAATGAAAAGGCCTCCGATCCATAGCCGGTCCGCACCCAAGCATCGGGCACGCACGGCATTGCCTGAAGCAAAAGGCGTCGCGGCGCCCGACCTTGCACCGTTGCCCGATCCACCTGCGCCCAAGCGGCCGCGCTTCGTCCGCAGCCGCGCTTTTGTCGTACGGCACGAGCGTTGGTTTCTGGTCGCCTCGTCGGTATTGCTGAGCGCGCTGTTCTTTCTGGCGTATACGCTCTCGATGCCATCGCCGCGCCGCTTTACACAGCGCGATATCGATGCCGCTGTGCTGCATACGCTGGAAAAGAACACGCTTCCTTCCGCGGAAGCCAAAGCATTCGAACGTATCCGTCGCTCGGTGGTCCGGGTGGTGCAGGAAGACGCAGAAAAAGATGCGACGGGGCACCACGGGCGCGGCATTGGCACCGGCGTGGTGATTGTCGACAAGGGTGTCATTCTGACCAACCTGCATGTCGTCGGCACCAATGACAAGAGCAAAATCAAAGTCCGTTTTGCGAATGGGCTGGAGTCGGACGCGGTAGTGCTGAAGCGCATGCCGGAGAACGACCTGGCAGTGCTCCAAGCCAATACCATCCCGGACGACCTGATCCCCGCGACATTGCGTTCGACGCAAGGGCTGGCGGTCGGCGACCGCGTCGTTGCGGTCGGATTCCCTTTCAACATCGGACCTTCGGCCTCCGCCGGTATTGTTTCCGGCCTTAACCGCGTCTATCAATCACCGGATGACAAAGACACCTTGCGCAATCTGATCCAGTTCGACGCAGCCGCCAATCCGGGTAATTCCGGCGGACCTCTGATTACGATGGACGGTGCGGTAGTGGGCATCGTGACGGCGATCCTGAGTCCGCATGAACAGGGCAGCTTTGTCGGCATCGGCTTTGCCGTCCCGATTGAAACCGCAGCCGCAGCAGCAGGCGAATCACCTTTCTAAACCGCAGCATTTGCAGGGAGCACCATGGACAGCTTTGATAAAAACAGTTCCGATGTGTCGCACGAGATGGAGCGCGTGCTGTATGAAGTGAAGCGCGTCGTTGTCGGCCAGGACCATTTTCTGGAGCGCGTGCTCGTCGCGATTCTTGCCGGCGGCCATTTGCTGGTCGAAGGTGTGCCGGGACTGGCGAAAACGCTGACGGTCAAAACGCTCGCGCGCACAATTCAGGGCAGTTTCCACCGCATTCAATTTACACCGGACCTGGTGCCGGCCGACCTGATCGGCACGCGCATCTATAACCAGCGATCCGGCGAGTTCACCACGTCGCTCGGCCCGGTGTTCGCCAATTTGTTGCTGGCCGACGAAATCAACCGCGCACCGGCCAAAGTGCAAAGCGCGCTGCTGGAGGTGATGCAGGAATGCCAGGTGACCATCGCCGGTAATACGCATCGCGTGCCTGAACCCTTTCTCGTGATGGCGACTCAAAACCCGATCGAAACGGAAGGGACCTATCCCTTGCCGGAGGCGCAGGTGGACCGCTTCATGATGAAAGTGCTGGTCGACTATCCGACGGAGGAGGAAGAGTTTGTGATCGTCAACCGGGTCACCGGCGAAGACCTGCATGTGGGCGCGGTAACGACCACCGAAGAACTTGTGCGCCTGCAACGGCAGTGCCGCGACTGCTATATCGATCCCTCGCTGGTGCGCTATGCGGTGCGGGTCGTGGCCGCGACCCGCAATCCCGATCGCTTCCACGTGCCCAACCTGGCGCACTACCTGACCTGTGGCGCGAGTCCGCGCGCGTCGATTCACCTGGTGGAAGGCGCCCGGGCGCTGGCGCTGCTACGCAATCGCAATCATGTGCGACCCGAAGATGTGGTCGACCTTGTGCCGGATGTGCTGCGTCACCGGCTGTCCCTGTCCTATGAAGCGCTGGCCGACGCCGTTACGGCAGACCAGATCATCCACCGAATCCTGAAACATCTGCCGCCACCCGAGCGGGTACTGGAAAATCATGTCCGAGTCGATGCGAACGCCTGAAGCGATGCTGCGCCGTCTGGAGTTGACGGTGATCCGCCGGCTCGACGGCTTGCTGCACGGCGATTACCGTACGCTGTTTCGCGGCCTCGGCGTCGATCTGGCCGACCTGCGCGAATATCAATACCACGACGATGTGCGCCATATCGACTGGAACGTGACCGCGCGCCTGCAAACACCTTACGTCAAGGAATACTACGAGGAGCGCGAGCTCACGGCCTGGTTCCTGCTTGACCTCAGTCCGTCGGAAGACTTCGGCTCGCAGGCGACCAGCAAGCGTTCGCAGGCGATTGAACTGACGGCGATTCTTGCCAGCATGCTGAACAGGCACGGCAACCGTTTCGGCGCGCTGTTCTACGGATCGGATGTCGAAACGGTGATTCCGGCCCGTACCGGCCGGCGACAGGTGCTGCAACTTTTGTACCGCATGAGCAAGCGCAAGGCGGCTACACGTACAGGCACGCCCATGGTGCCGACGCGCTTGCATGAGCTGCTGCAAACCGCTGCCCATGTGATGCATCGGCGTTCGCTGGTATTCGTCATTTCGGATTTCATTACTCAGCCCGGATGGGAAAAGGCACTCGCCTTGCTGGCGCAGCGCCATGATGTCATCGCAATTCGCTTGTACGATCCTTTGGAAATGACATTGCCGGACCTTGGGCTGCTGACTATTCAGGATGCGGAAACCGCAGAGCAATTATTGGTCGATACGCATGACAAGACGTTCCGCAGCCGCTTTGCCGCTGCTGTCACGCAACGCGAGGAAGCCTTGCACGATGCCTTTGCCTATGCAGGCGTCGACGTGCTCGACATCTCCACCGAGGATGAGATCATCGATGCGCTGTTTCGCTTTTCGGAATTGCGCAAGAACAGCAGCCGTCTCGCTACCGGCGGCGCGTCGCAACCGGGGAGGGGGCAGCGATGAGTTTTCTCTGGCCGCAATTGCTGTGGTTGCTTCTGTTATTGCCGCTGCTGGTGGTTGCGTATTGGGCCATGCTCCGGCGCAGGAAGAAATTTGCGATGCAGTATGCCGGCCTGTCGACCGTCAAGCAGGCGATGCAGGGATCGCAGCAGCGCAGGCGTCACATTCCGCCACTGCTTTTGCTGCTGGCCATTGCGCTGATGCTGCTGGCTGCCGCGCGTCCCGCCGCCGTGCTGACGCTGCCATCCGAGCACAAGACCATGATTCTCGCGATCGACGTATCCGGCAGTATGCGCGCCAACGATGTCGCACCCAATCGTTTCCTTGCCGCCTTGTCCGCAGTGAAGACCTTTGTGCAACAGCAACCGGGCAATACGCGCGTCGGGCTCGTGTCCTTCGCCGGGACGGCAAGCCTGGTGCAGGCGCCGACCTCGAATCGCGAGGATCTGCTGGAGGCGCTGGGCCGACTGCAGCTTCAGCGTGGCACGGCAGTGGGCAGCGGCATCCTGGTGTCGCTGAAAGCGATTTTCCCGGAGGTCAAATTCAACCTGAACTCCGCTGATCCGCGCCAGGAAGAGTCCGGGCGCGAGGAAGCAAGCGGCCGCGCATTGGGTAGCGACTCGTCAAAGGATCAAACGACTGCCGACTTCAAACCGGTTCCGCCCGGGTCGTACAATTCTGCCGCGATTATCCTGCTGACCGATGGGCAAACCACCACCGGACCGGATCCGGTCGAGGCGTCGCGCATGGCGGCTGAACGCGGCGTGCCGGTATATACCATCGGTATTGGTACCGCCGCCGGCGAAATCCTCACCGGTGACGGATGGGCAATGCATGTGCGGCTGGACGAAGCGCCGCTGAAAGAGATTGCCGACATCACGAGGGCACAATACTTCTTTGCCGGGACGGCCGCCGATTTGTCAAAGGTCTACAAGACGCTTAACTCTCGCCTCACACTGGAAAAGAGAGAGACGGAAGTGTCCGCCTTGTTTGCGGCCGGCGCTGCAGTGCTGGCAGTGCTGTCGGCAAGCCTGTCGATGCTGTGGTTTAACCGGATTGCTTAGAGAACGTCGAGGTAGTTGGCAGCCGGGCCGGCGGATGTACGGCCCGCTGTGAAGAAGAGAGCGATTGACTGTCGAACTGGTCGTCGTTAATGCAGGGTGTCGTAAGCCTTGCGAATCATGGTGAGGGCAACGGGCAGAGCCTCATGGTTGCGCAGGTCGGCAGGCTGATTCACGCGCGGCACATAACCCCAGCGCGATGAGCGCACCATGCGGATGTATTTGACATCCAGGTCGCCCGCCTGCTCAAGAGTCTTCAAGGCTTCTTTCTCGATCTCATGCACCAGCCGCCATGTGAGGGTGCGACCCGCCGTGCGATGGCGCTCGACGATCGAGTCTACGGCGAGTGCCAGCCTCGCCTCGACTGCATGTAGTTTGTGGCCTTCGAATAGTTTCATCATGTGTATTTTGCATCGATTTACTGTACATATGTACAGTATAAATCAAATCGATTTGATGACTTCTGCGGAGGCGCAAAAAACCACGGTCCACCTACTAACTTGCATGCCTAATTGTTGCCATACCGGAAATTTAAGCAGCTTACTGTGGTAATAACTGCAATGTATTCTGGGAACTTGTCGATGCGGCAATCTGAATACATGCCTTAAACCCATTGTCAAACCTTTAACGCCGCTCTGTTATTTGGCTCAGTCCATGCGGTCCGACGGGTGGCTCTGGCATCCACGGAATCAGTGCGCAGCGTGGGGCGAGGCCGTCGGCTACACGTCGAATGTACGGCACTTCATACTCGCCTCGCTGGTGCAGCAGCGGATCGTGCGTCCCGCTGGCAAGCAGGCTTTGATTGATCACCCAGGCATACGGCATGATGCGCGCTCTGTCGAGATCGCATTGCAGGCGTTCCGCCTCGTGAACCGGCGTGGCTTCAGCCAGCGTCACAATCAGAACGCGTGTGTAATCCGGATCGCGCAGACGCGGCAGCAGTTCGCGCACGTATTCCGGCATGTCCCCTTGCGTGCGCATGACTTCGCGATGATACGACTCTGCCGCATCCAGCAACAGAATTGTGTGGCCGGTCGGCGCGGTGTCAAGCACGACATAGTTGTCTTTGCCAGCTTCGACAGTCCGCGCGAATGCGCGGAATATGGCGATTTCTTCGGTGCAGGGCGAGCGTAAATCCTCTTCCAGCAGCGCACGGCCATTCGGATCGAGATTCTGTCCGGCTTTCTCGATGATTTCTTTCGTATAGAGCGCGACTTCCTGTGCCGGATCGATGCGGCTGACCGTCAGCCCGGCAATGTTTTCGCCCACCGTCATGGCGACATGTGCGGCAGGATCGGTGGTCGTCAACAGTACCTGGTTTCCGCGCTGGGCCAATGCAAGAGCTACAGCGGCAGCAACGGTCGTTTTGCCGACGCCGCCTTTACCCATCGTCATGATGACGCCGTGGCCGCTTTGGGCAAGCCCGTCGATCAACGCGTGCAACGATGGTGGCAATTCGGTGTCGCCTGCGCGAGGTGCCGCAGCAATGTCCAGTACTGTCCCGCTGGCCATCAGGCGCAGGGCATCGAGGCCGACCGTTCCTCTTGGAAGAAAGGGGGTTGTGCTTTGCGGCAGTTCGGCAAGGCCTTCAGGCATGTCCGCCAGCGCCTCTTGTCCGCGACGCGTCATCGCGTCCGCAATCGCGTCGCCAGCCGCGGCCGCGGTAAACACGCCATTGAGGGCGAGGTGGAGATTGGTCACGCCGAGTTCCGCCAGTTCACCACGGGTGCGGTTCGCTTCGCGTAGCGCCGACACTTCCGGCCGGGCAACGAGTACCACGGTTGTTTGTGCCGGATCAGCGAGCTGAGCAACGGTCGCGGCGTACAGCGCCTTTTGTTTTTCCAGTCCGGCCAGCGGACCGAGGCAAGACGCTCCGCCGGTTGATGAGGATATGAATTCTGTCCATGCGCTTGGCAGCGTCAGCAAGCGCAACGTGTGGCCGGTTGGGGCAGTGTCGAAGATCACATGATCGAATCCGCGCGTCGCCTGCGGATCGCCGAGCAGTTTGGCGAATTCATCGAATGCCGCAATCTCGACCGTGCATGCGCCTGAAAATTGTTCCTCCATGCTGGCGATGGCGGCCGCTGGCAGAATGCCACGATAGGGCGTTACCATGCGCTCGCGATAGTCATGCGCAGCGGCGTCCGGATCGATATTGAGCGCGAACAGTCCATCCACACCCGGTACCGCGCGCGGCACCTGTGTCAATTCGACGCCAAGCACTTCGTCCAGATTCGACGCCGGGTCAGTGCTGACAATCAGGATGCGCTTGCCGTTCTCCGCCAGCGCCAGGCCGGTGGCGCAAGAAAGCGATGTCTTGCCGACGCCGCCCTTGCCAGTGAAGAAGAGGTAGCGAGTCGATACGGTTGGCAATGCCATTCCGGGCCCCGATCAGCAGCAGCCGGATTTCGGATTGCAGGAAGCGCCGCCGGCGGACACCTTGATACGCGGCTTGTCAGATGCGAGGCCGAGCTTTTGCGCGAGTTGGGCGCGCGTCGGGTACATGCCGGTCGAGGAAATCTGTCCGTCAACGACGACGATCGGAAGGCGCTCCATGCCGGCTTCCATTTCCTTGATAACAGCAGGATTCGCGGCAAATGCCTGCGGCTCCTGTGACAAGTTGTAGCGCTGCACGGCAACACCTTGTTCGCCGGCCCATTGAAGATCCGCGTTGAATTGCACAAGCACCGGATCGACGTCGACGCCGCATACGCCCGTCGAGCAGCACATTGCCGGTTCAAAGATTTCAAGTTTTTTCATGATGGTCACCTGGATTTAAGAGTTTCAAGGGCTGGTTTTACCAAGGGCGTCGATCTCGTGTTTGATCGCATTCATTTCGAGCATGTGCAATGGCAGCTTCACAACAATGTCTACGTGCACCGAGTTGCCGGTACATAGAAACAGGACGTTATAGCTAGTGTCAGTCACTGATGTATTTTTGAAGTGGACAATGAATTGAACGGTTCGGCTAGGTTGGCGAAAGCGGTGTGCTAATTTTTTTCAATGGTCGACGTGCGCTTGATGCGCCGAGTCAGCGATATCCTTGCAGTCTGTATCACATGCGGACGTTGGCATACAGGGATTGCCGCCACAACAGTTATCGCTCATGAAAGCCATGAGCGCGTTGATACTTGCATACTGCGCGACATAAATCACAAACCGGCCGTCCTGGCGCGGGACGATCAGATTGGCATGCGTCAATTCCTTCAGGTGGAAGGAGAGGGAAGACGGTGCGATTGCCAGTTTCTCGCCGATTTTGCTTGCTGCCATGCCTTGTGGGCCAATCTGTACCAACAAGCGGAAAATCGCGAGACGTGATTCCTGCGCGAGCGCGGCAAGAGCGGAGAGTGCGGCTTTGGTATCCATCGCTAGAGAAAATAAGCTTGATCCGTTTCGACATTTCGATAATATTCGAAATGTCAAATCGTAGCAATGTCGATCTGGGCAGGTGTACCGGATCGGGTAAAAATACCTCGACAGAAATAGTCTGGAAAAGATTTTTTCTTTACGACATCCACGTTGCTTTATCAGTGCTACAGGCGGTTACCGATGTCGCCGACGCAGCAATCTCAGTCTTGTAATTCGCTCGCTCTGGCCAATAGAAGCTCACGTTCACATAAATTTTGCGCGAGCCCGGCAGCACGCGCGAATTCTGCACGCGCTTCCTTATTGCGCCCCAGTTTTGCCAGCAAATCGCCACGCACGCTCGGCAGCCACTGATAGTCCTGAAGCGAATGCTCGCCGCGTAAGGTATCTGCTATTTCAAGACCGGCAGCCGGACCGAAAGCCATGCCGACGGCAACTGCGCGATTCAGCTCCACCACCGGCGACGGGGAAACGCGTGCAAGAACGTCGTACAGTCCGGCAATGCGAACCCAATCGGTTTCCGCAGCGTTTGACGCACGCGCATGGCAGGCCGCAATCGCCGCCTGAAGCGCGTATGTGCCCGGATTTGTCGTCAATGCATTGGCGCGTGCCAATGCTGCGAGCCCGCGCCGGATGAGCAGCCGGTCCCAGCGAGCGCGATTCTGGTCGAGTAGCAGCACCGGCCGTCCCGCAGAATCGATACGCGCCTTCGTGCGCGAGGCCTGCAGTTCCATCAGTGCCGCCAAGCCGTGCACTTCTGGTTCGTTTGGCGCTAGTTCGGCCAGCATGCGGCCAAGGCGTAGCGCCTCTTCAATGAGCGCGGGACGCATCCAGTCGTCGCCGGCGGTAGCCGTGTAACCTTCGTTGAATACCAGATAGACCACCTCCAGTACCGAGGCAAGCCGTTCGCCGAGCGCTGCGCCGCGAGGCACTTCGAATGGAACGCGTGCACCGCGCAGCGTACGTTTGGCACGCACGATACGTTGCGCTATGGTCGGCTCTGCAACGAGAAACGCGCGAGCGATTTCATGCGTGTTCAGTCCGCCCAGCAGCTTCAGGGTCAGTGCCACGCGCGCTTCGGTCGGCAGCAGCGGATGGCAGGCCGTAAAGATCAGGCGCAACATGTCGTCGCCGATGTCGTCCGCCCGCGTTGCATCCAGTGCATCGACGAAATCTGGCACGATCAGCGCCTCCTGTGCGTCAAGATCCTGACCCCATTGCTCCAGCTTGTCTTCGGCCAGCTTGTGGTGGCGCAAGCGGTCGAGCGCGCGATTTTTCGCCGTGCGCATGAGCCAGGCACCGGGATTGTCCGGTACGCCTGATTTTGGCCAGTGCTCCAGCGCAGCGACCAGCGCGTCTTGCGCCAGCTCTTCGGCCAAGCCGATGTCGCGCACCAGACGCCCGACGCCGGCGACGATCCTTGCGGATTCAATGCGCCATACCGCGTCGATTGCCTGATGGACCGCTGAATGCATCAGGCTTTGCCTGCGGATGACGCGTCCATGTGCACCAGTTCCCAGATGTGTCCATCCAGATCCTCGAATCCGTGACCGTACATGAAGCCATGATCCTGCGGTGCGCGTGGGGCCGTGCCACCGGCGCTGATCGCCTTGGCGACGAGTTCGTCGACCTGTGTCCGGCTATCGCACGACAGGCAGACCAGTACTTCGGTCACCTTGCCGGCATCTGCGATTGCTTTGTGCGTGAAGGTCTTGAAGAAACTGTCCTGCAACAGCATCACATAGATGTTATCGGCAACTACCATGCACGCGCCCTGTTCATTGGTGAACTGCGGATTGAACGAGTAGCCGAGACTGGAGAAGAAGGTTTTTGTGCGTTCCAGATTCTGGACCGGGAGGTTGACATAAATCTGCTTGTTCATGGGAATCCTTTGGATTTAGCTGGTTTGCACCGAAATTAAAATGGATTGCTGCGGAGGCTCACTGCGCCGGCTGACTCCCGATGTCGATGCGGCGAAATTGCTCGATCGCGTCGCATGGCGTGAAATCTTCCAGCTCAAACATCTGCCGCACTTCGATCTCCGCTTCAACATTCTCGTCATGCGGCGCCGGGAAACGGCGCGTCCATTCCAGCGCCTCTTCGCGTGAGCGTACCTGGATGATGGTGTAGCCGGCCACGAGCTCCTTGGTCTCGGCAAACGGGCCGTCGATAACGGTTCGACGGCCTGCCGTGTAGCGGATACGCCAGCCCTTGGCGCTCGGCTGCAAGCCCGACCCATCCAGTAGCACGCCGGCCTTGGCCAACTGCTCGTGGTAGTCGGCCATTTCGGCCAGTAATTTTTCATCCGGCATCACGCCAGCTTCGGATTGTGCCGATGCTTTGATGATAATCATGAATCGCATGTTTTGGTCTCCTTCAGTATTGGGGTATGGACGGCGAGTCGAATCATGCGTCGGTTTCGGTGAAGCCGGCAGTCAACCCGAATTGCGGGCCGCCGTACAGCGTGTAAGCTTGTCGGTCTTTGCATTCTTGAAATGGAGGTGTAGAAGTGCATCGCCTCTTCGGCGTTGCCGTCAAACCACGGAATGGAATACTTTTTTGCATACGGAAGCTCTCCTCGATTGATCAGGTCCTTGGTGATCGTCGCAAGCCGGAAATCAGGCTTCACTGACACGACGAACGGGCTGCGGTGAAATCGACAGATCCAACAAGGAAATCGAAAAAATGTTTGAAACCTGAGCAATCGCTACCGGCGATAACTTCTCTGCCGGCAAATCGGTCCTGTCATCCCTCGTAACAAGGCGCAAGTCCGCGCACTTCAACGGTGCACCATTCGGCCGCTGGACATTCGCTTGCAATCGCAATCGCTTCTTCGCGTGTTTCGCAATTAATCATGAAAAAGCCGCCGATCATTTCCTTGGCTTCGGCAAACGGACCGTCCACCACGCGCGCCTGGCCGCCTTGAACGCGCACGCGTGTAGCGCTGGCATGTGAGCTGAGCGATTCCGATGCCAGCAGCAGTCCGCGCTTTTGCAAGTCATCGGCAAAACGCAGCATGCGGTCGTAGACGGCGTGGCCCTCCGCCTCGCTGCGGGCTTGTCTCTGGTCGGTCGGTTCGAGCATGAGCAGCATGTAAGCCATGGGAAATTCCTGACTAAAAAATGTAAAGGCGGTAAAACCTGATTCTAGCCAATCAATCTGCACCATGCTGACGACTGCCTCAAGCCCCGCGCTATTGCCGGTAACGAGGCAATTTGATCAAAACCGTCTTCTGCTCCAGCCCATGAAAACCTTTTCATTGTTTGCAGTCTCAATCACTCAAGCGTGCATGGACATGTCCTCGGAATGGCCGCGCAGGCATGGCATGGCGCGCGCATAGGCCAAATGCCGCCTATGCGTATTTCACAATGGAAGGAGATGGCAATGCAAACGGTCTCGGAAGTAATGACGCGCGATGTTCGGTTTGTTGCACCGCAGGAGAGCCTGCAGCGCGCCGCGCAAATGATGGATGAACTTCATGTCGGGGCGCTCCCGGTCTGTGACGGCGAGCAGTTGATCGGCATGGTCACGGATCGCGACATCACCGTGCGCGGTGTGGCGACCGGAAGAGCGCCGGGCGAGGCGCATGTCGACGAAGTAATGAGTAAGGACGTGCGCTGGGTGTTCGAGGATCAATCGCTGGACGATGTCATGGTGCAGATGGCGGACAGCCAGATTCGCCGCATTCCGGTAGTCACGCATGACGAGCAACACAAATTGGTCGGTATCGTGTCGCTGGGAGATGTCGCGACCAGGACGCCGGACACCGCACAGAAACAGGATGTAGAAGATGTCGTGGAAATGGTGTCATCGCCCTCGGCGCCTGGCCGGCAGGCGAGCAAAACCTGATGGTTTGCGGACTGCTGTTGATCGGGAAGTCTTTCCGGCGTGACCGTGCAGAAAGTGCTTCCGTCCCTGCGGGATCGTTGCTTGCCGTTGGCATTTTTAGAAGAAGAGATGGATGAATGCCAGGCAAAGGCGGCTGATGCAGCGCAGCGTATTGCTCTTGCTTGTCGGTGTCGTTCTTCAACTGACTAATATTGGGTCTGTGGAAAGCGAAGTGCCGATTGCTTACCAGGCGTCCTATGCCGCATCGAAGGCTGCGGTGTTGAGCCTCGGGAGGGCATTGAACGAAGAGATACGCTTGAGCGGAGCCGATGCGATTGCCGTAACGACGGTGATGCCATGGGCGACTGACACGCCGTTTTTCACACATGCCGCTAACTACAGTGGCGGCACACCGCGCCTGGCGATGATGGACGATCCGCAGAAGGTGGTGGATGCCATCGTATGGGCGTCACTGCATCCGCGCGAAGAAGTTGCTGTCGGTTGGAAGGGCAAGTCCGGTTATGTTGCGCACCGGCTTTTCCCCGACATGACGGAACGGCTGTCCGGCACGGCATCGCATAAATTGCAAATAGAAATTGCACCTCCGGCACTGTCGACATCCGGCGCGCTGCACAAGCCGATGCAGGAGGGCAGGACGGTGGAGGGGGGCGTCAGGCAGCGGATGGAACAGGAAGACGCCGAGCGCAAGAAACGATAGACCGGACACACGGAATACACCATCCACAAGAGACCGCAGCCATGTTCAGACGCCTGTTTTTCGTACTCTTTGCCTATCTGTCCGCATGTCCGGCAATCGCTGCTGATCTGCCAAGCGAAGAATCGCTATGGAACACGCTGAGGTCCGGCGGGGCGATCGTCTTGATCCGCCATGCCGTGACGGACCCCGGCGTTGGCGACCCGCCCGGTTTTACTCTGGATGATTGCAGCACGCAACGCAATCTCTCCGCTAAGGGGCGGGCGGATGCAAAACGCATCGGCGAAGTATTTCGCAAGCAAAAAGTCCCGATCGCGGATGTGCTGTCCAGCCGCTGGTGCCGCTGCATTGACACCGCCCAATTGGCATTCGGACGCGTCACGCCGGTCGCCATGCTGGACTCGATGTTCAACGACAGCGTGAAACCAGCACATGAAAAAGTACGTGAAGTGTTCACCGCCGTCGGGCGGCGCACCGGTGCCGGCAACCTGATTCTGGTCACACATGCGCAGAATATCCAGGCCCTTACCGAAGTTTCGCCGTCTCCCGGAGAAATGCTTGTCGTGACCATGGATGGTCCGCGCAAGTTCCAGTTGCTTGGCCGCCTTGACGTGACGGAGAGATGACAACTCAGCCCTCACTCGGCGGGATTGACCCGAAAGCGTTTGCCGATGGATTCGTCACGCAGGTTTTTCCTGAGCCGTTCGACCGCATTGCTGGCCGCGTTCCCGGCTATGTCATCCATGTCACACATTATTCTTCTTGGCGATTCGATTTTCGATAATGCCAGTTATACATCCGGCAAGCCGGACGTGATCGCACAGGTTCGCAGCAAAATGCCGGCCGGCTGGAAGGCCTCGCTGCTCGCGGTGGACGGCGCCACGACCGAAAGCATCCGTGCGCAACTCGCTCGCCTGCCTGCGGACGCGACGCAACTGGTGTTAAGCGTCGGCGGCAACAATGCCTTGATGCGGCAGGATTTGCTCGACAAACCGGTGCGGTCTACGGCCGATGCCTTCACCATGCTGGCGCTTGCAATTCAGGAGTTTGAAACGGCCTATCGCAAGGCGGTCAGAGCGTGTCTCGATACCAGACTTCCACTGATCGTTTGTACGATATACAACGGCAATTTTCCCGATGTGCGTTACCGGCAGCGCGTGTCGGTGGCGCTGGCGGCATTCAATGACGCGATCATTCGCGTCGGTATCGAGCATCAACTGACAGTGATCGACTTGCGAGCCGTCTGCAGCAAGCCGGAGGATTATGCCAATGCGATCGAGCCGTCGAGCGTAGGCGGGGAAAAAATCGCCAAGGCCATTTTGCAGGCGGCAATCGAGTTTTCGGGTGCGCGCCGGGGCGCGCATATCGTAAGCAGCTAGTGCCATTAATGCATGCAAGCCTGCTTCAGCGATGCGGTTATTCTCGTTTGCTGGAATGCGAGTACCATTTTTTGGACTTTTCCCGCTGTGAGTAGCCTCGTCAATCATCGAAGCCGCACTGAAAAACTGCGCCGAAAATCACCTCGCTACAGACGTAAATCAGAAGGGGCGTCTGCTTTTCATGAAGGCAGCGGACCTTGCCAATTTAGCAGCAGACATTCAGCTGGCCCGGCAATTGCATTAGAGAAGACGTCTCCTCTTGGAAGGATTGAGCCCGCCGCATTTATGCTTGGCGGGTTTTTTTTCGGCGGTGCCACTTGCGTATCCGATTGAACAACACGGGCGCGCCGGGAACTGCGTAACAAAAAGTACCATCGGGAACCATTCAATTCCGGTTGGCTCTACCAAGAGACGTCCGCGAAGCAGTGCAGCGGTATCCTAAAACAGCTTGAGGGAATGTGTGTTTTCAAACGTAATGCAGAAATTCGTCCAAGCGCTCTTCGCCGGCATCATCGTCGTATCCCTGACGGGCTGCGGTGCGCTGGCCGCGCCATGCCGCGTTGCTTCGGCGGCAATCAAAATCATTCCGGTTGTCGGACATGCCGCAGCGGTTCCGACGGATGCTTGCGCGGCAGTCATCGATCCCTGAACGCGAATGTGCCGCCGGTTCGAGCACACCGGATAGTTTGCGAGTTCGTTCGTCATGCTCCTCTGCCAAAACCTGCTTTTTTATCTAATGAATTTGCACGTCCATCGGTAAATAATTGCCGACAGGAACTAAGTTGCCTGCGCCCGGTCACATTGGTAAGCGCAAAAGCAATTTAACGAGGAAATTCAAATGGAACGCCGTCGCCACCACACCAGCAAGAGAGGCGCGGCTTCCGCTTGCGCATCTTGCGACAAACCAGCCATGTCCGGAGCACGGGCAAAATCAGCGAAGAAAAACCATGTACGAGGCGACCGAAAGGCGTCGCATTCTTCGCAGGCACTCGAGCGAAACGATGCTACGAACGCTTTGCAGGAGCCGGTACTGTTGGCTGATGCCACCAATGGCGAGCCGCCGGCCGAAAAAACGGCAGCGGAGCACAAGCCGACCCCATTGGCCCTTGCACCGCAACACATGCCGATGCCATATGTCGTGCCGCAGGCCGCACGATCCGCGCGCGCAGACGATACCGTTGTGGCAAGCAAGCCACGAAAAATGCACCGTTTTCTGATCGGTGGCGGCGCGGCGGCAATGCTCGCCGTGGCATTGTTTGGCATGTGGCGCAGCCCCGTCTCCGGAAGTGCCGCCGTAGCCAGCATCGCCAACGCGTCTGAGCGCATTGAGGCGCCGGCAATGCCACTTGCGGATTCGGGGAAACCGATAACAGCGCCGCCTTCCGGGAGGACAACGCCGAGCAGCCAAAAAGTGACAGCCGCCAAACCGGTCACAAACGCGAAGAAGCCAGCGTCATCGACATCGGTCGCAGCGAAAAAATCGGCGACACATGCGACCACTGAACATGCAGCCGATGGCACGCGAAAAAAACCGGCAGAAAAACTTGCGTCGATCTCGAAGAAAGCGCCTGCGCAAGCTCTGCCCGCTGCCAGCCGCGAGCAGGACAATATCGTCGTGGCCAGCAACAGCCCGGTGGTCAACAGATACGCGCAATGCCAGCAACTCTCCCTGCTTCGTCGCGAACAATGCAAGTGGCAAGTATGTAGCGGCAAGTGGGGACAGGACGGCTGTCCTTCCTACGAGAATGAGAGCAAGACATTCTGATTCACGGCTCGGGCAGCGATTTTACGTAAGCTGGCGTCCCATCGAACGATGCCTGATGCCAAAGTCCATGAATCTGCTTTAAGATGATCAGATGAAAAACACGCTGATCGCCACTCTTGTCCATGGACCCGATATCGATGCCTCCCTCGTTATGGCGGAGGCGGTGCGCGAGTTGCAGCGGCGCGGCGTCTCGCTCGCCGGTGCGATTCAGCATGACGACGGACCCTGCCTGATGACGCTGGAGTTATTGCCAAGCGGGCGGCGCATGGCAATTTCTCAAAATCTTGGTAATGAATCACGCGGCTGCCGGTTGGATTCGGCCGCACTTGCCGAGGCTGCCGCGTTGATACGGCAAGCCGTCAGCGCCACACCGGAACTGGTCGTCTTCAACAAGTTCGGCACGCAAGAAGCGGCCGGCAGCGGCTTGCTCGACGAGATGGCCGCCGCGGTACTGGCAGGCATTCCTCTGCTGATACCGGTCAACGAACGTTTCCTGACGCAATGGTCGGCATTCACGGGAGGCGATTTCGTGCAAATTCCGTGTTCTGCCGAAGCTGCTCTGCACTGGTGGGACACAGCACGCAATCAATAGGTCGGGTGCGCGCGCGCTTATGTTCCAAGCACCGGCTTGGACGAATTGGCGTTGTGTCATGAAGGAAGAACTGAAACGGCAATTGTTTGTCAAATGGTAAAAACAGGCGCGCGGCAAATTGTCGCGACCGACCAATTTGCGAGCGCTGCGATGCGCTTGCACAAGGAAAAACCATGAAGACAAACATCACAGTCATGCTGGCCGTCCTGGCATTTTCGGTACTCTCCGCGTGCCAGAAAACCCCTGAACCAAAGACATCCGGCACGGACCCGACGCCGGGCTCCACGCCGGCGGTCTCGGCAGCGCCGCCGGGCGGCTCCGTGGCTTTGCCGGCGGACAAGACGCCCGCATCGGACGCCTCCATCCCGCCGGCCACCGACAACAAGGGCAACAGCGGCGACGCCAATACGCCGACACAAGCCAATCCTTCGACCTTGCAAAAGCAGCAGGAACAGGCAAGCATGCCGCACTCCGGGCAGGTCAATAATCATTCCGTACCGGATACGACAGGCACGGCGAAGTAAGCTGAGGATGTTGGCGTGTTAGAGCACGTACGCCCAAAGGTGCAGGCCTCGCAAGCCTGCGACTGGCGCCCGCCGCAACACGTAGGCGATCAGGAGGAAGGGCGTTAAGGTCGAGACGCCGATGGAAAGAAAAGCTGCTGGCCATCCACACGGTACCCGGCAATGCGTTGCTGTCCTGCGTCCGAGGTTATCCACCGGATCAGTTGCATTGCGCCCTTGAAATTGACGTCCTTGTGCCGCGATGGATTGACCGCGATGATGCCGTAAGGGTTAAACATTTTTGGATCACCTTGCACGGCTATGTCCAGCCCTGTGCGCGCGCGATACGTGACGTAAGTCGCACGGTCGGTTAGCGTATAAGCCTGCAACTCGGAGGCCATGGTGAGCACTTCACCCATGCCCAGCCCCGCAGACACGTACGCGCCGCCGACAGGCTTGACGCCGATTTCTTTCCAGTACGCTTGTTCCATCTGGTCGGTGCCCGAATTGTCACCGCGCGAAATGAAGCGGGATTTTGTGTCGACGATTCTTTTCAAGGCCGCGCGAATATCCTTCATGCCCTTGATGCCAGCCGGGTCTGAGCTTGGGCCGACCAAGACAAAGTCGTTGTACATGACGTCACGTCGCTCCACTCCGTAGCCATCATTAACAAACTTTTCCTCGGACGGACGAGCATGAACGAGCGTTACGTCAACGTCGCCATTCTTCGCCAGTTCCAGCGCCTTCCCGGTGCCAACGGAAATAACATGCACCTTCAGACCAGATTGCGCTTCAAAGGCGGGCAGGAGGTGTTTCAGCAATCCGGAGTTTTCCGTGCTGGTCGTGGTCGACAGTTTAAGAACTTGCTGCGTAAGAACTTGCTGCGCTAACGCAGACGCCCCAATGCAGAACAGGGTGGCGAACAGCGTGGCAAAACGTAGCAATCGGTTCATCGGAACTCCAGAGATCTATGAGGCGGCGCGGACGCGATTTTGTCGCGCCTGCAGTCGACCGTCGCGCAATTTCAGCCGCTCGACGTGGGGCAATGAAATCAGGTCGCGATCGTGGCAGGCCATAATGACGCTGCTGCCTGCGGCCGTGAGCGAAGGAATCAATGCGATGACCTGTTCGCGGGCGAGACCGTCGAGGTTGGCTGTGGGCTCATCCAGCAACAGCAGTTTCGGTTCCAGCACTTTGGCACGCGCCAGGGCGATGCGCTGTTTTTCGCCGCCGGAAAGCGTGAGCGGCTTGCTCGTGCGCAGATGTGCGACCCCTGCCCACTCCATTGCATCCTCAACGCGGCGGAAGATCTCTTCGCGCGCCAGGCCGCGTGCATGCAATCCGTAACCGATGTTGTCCGCGACCGTGGTGGAAAACATTACCGGATGCTGGTGCACATAGACGATCGATTCGCGCAGCGTTTTTGGATACGGCGCCAGCGGCATCTCCGCGCCGAGAAAACTTGCTCTACCAACCTGCGCCGATTCAAGGCCCGCAAGGATGCGTAGCAGTGTGCTCTTACCGGTGCCGTTCAATCCGGTCAGTACGTAGGCGCACGCCTTTCGGATCACCAGTCGCTCGATGTCAAACAGGTTGCGCTCGCCAAAATTCTTCGTCAGCCCTTCCAGCATCAGCAAGGGCGTCATGATGCACCTCGCGCGGTCCGCGGATCACCCTGCAGCAGCACCAGTCCCGCATTGATCAGCAGCGCAAGGGCCACTAGCACAATGCCCAATGCGATGCCCTGTGCGAATTCGCCCTTGCTGGTTTGCAGGGCAATGGCCGTGGTCATGGTCCTCGTCTCGCCGGCGATATTGCCGCCGACCATGATGGCACAGCCGACTTCCGAGATGACGCGGCCAAAACCGCTGATGATGGCAGCCATTACGCCGAAACGCACTTCATGCAACACGGTGCACATTGCGCGCCAGCGCGAAGCGCCGAGCGTGACGGCCGTCTCGGCGATACGTGGATCAGCGGCCTGCGTCGCAGCAAGCGTGAAGGCCACCAGCACCGGCAAGGCGATCAAGACCTGGCCGGCGACAATGCCGGATTGGGAAAACAGCCAATGCAGATTGCCAAGCGGCCCTTGGCGCGACAACATCAGGTACAGCAGCAGGCCAATCAGAACCGTCGGCAGCGAGAGTGAGGCTTGTACCAGCCAAATGGCGACGCGTCGGCCGCGAAAGGTATGGGCGGCAATGGCGTAACCGGCAATCACAGCGAGTGGCGTCGCAAGGAAGAGGGCGAGCAGGGTGGTTTTCAGCGAGATCCAGATGACTTGCCAGAGTTCGGCGTCACCGGAAAATAACAGAGCGAAGGCATCGCGGATAGCGTCGATCAGGTGCATGTGTTCAAGCCTGGAGCACACCTTTGGCAGGCGTCCTTCTGCGGATAGCGATTCCTCTATGCTACCCGCAAAATGTCGACAAGGTGTGGCTCCATCACGAGCCTTTCCTTGCCGGTCAGCGCGAGGAAGTGCTTGCCGGTGCAGCGCGCGATCAGCGACATGCGCAGCCGTTCAGCGACCATATGTCCCATTTGCGTGGTGCCCGAGCGCGATAGCAGAAAGGGAATACCCATCTGCGCCCCCTTGATGACCATCTCGGAGGTGAGCCGGCCGGTGGTATAAAACACTTTATCGTGTCCGCTAATCCCATCGAGCCACATGCGGCCTGCGATCGAATCCACCGCGTTGTGGCGTCCGACGTCCTCGACGAAATACAGCATTTCGCCATCGGCCGTAAACAGTGCGCAGCCATGCACCGAGCCGGCCTGCTTGTAGATCGATTGCTGGGTGCGGATGGTGTCGACGACACGGTACAGCACGGATTGCCGTAACCGTGCATCGTCCGGCAAGCTGATCTGGTCAATTTCATCCATCAGCCCGCCAAACACCGAACCCTGGCCGCAGCCAGTAGTGACGACCTTTTTCGCGGTGCGTTCTTCAATGTTGGCAATGCCATTGAAGGTCTTGACGGCAACTGCGTCGACTTCCCAGTCGACGGTGATCGACTCGATATCTTCGATCGACTTTACCAGCCGCTGGTTGCGCAGATAGCCCAGCGTCAGCGCTTCCGGCGCGCCGCCGAGTGTCATCAGAGTGACCAGTTCGCGCTTGTCCACATAAACGGTCAGCGGGCGTTCGGCAGGAATCGAAATGATTGACAGCCGGCCTCGCTCATCCATCACCTCGACTTCGCGGGTCAGGGGAGCGCTGGCAGTCGTGAGATAAGGGCGTGGCATGGCGTCAGCTTCCTGGTCGGTGGAAAACGCTTACTTTTTCGCTGGTGCAGCGGCCTGTGCGGGTGCCGCTGCCATCGCTGGTACGTAAGGGCCGGGATCAGCGCACGGCGGCACTTCGACTGTCGGCTTGGGTGCGCCCGCCTTGGTTTTCAGATAATTTTTTGCGACCCGGTCTTGTGCCTGACATAGCTTGAAGGCTGCGACCTTATCGCTCCAGGCTGCCTTGTCCTTCGTTGCTGCCGCAGCTGCCGCCGCTTCCGGCGTGGGCGGAGGCAGCTTGGCCAATACGCTTGCCGTTGCAAGACTCATTGTCATCAAGGCAAATACTTTACGCATGCGGTTCTCCCTCAGACCTTTACTGGCGCAGGCGCATCGCCCGGCCGCTGTTGCGTGCGGACACGCGGAATTTCGCCTTTTTGCACTTGGTCGTACCACAGGTCGTGGTGCTCCTTGGCCCAGGTATCGTCAACGTAGCCGTGGCGCATGCCCTCATACGCGCCCTCCATGCCGAGCGTGCCGAGATAAATGTGGCCGATTGATCCGGCAGCCATCAGCGTGGTCCCGAGCAGATGGACGATGTTTGCAATCTGCATGTTGCCGCGTGTGTAGGCAATGCCCGGCACAAGCATGTCAAGCACAAAACCCGATGCGCTGACAATCAGGCCAAGCAAGACAAGTCCGCCCCAGAACCAGATCTTTTCGCCGGCATTGAACCGACCGGAACTTGGCTCTTTGCCACCCAACAGGCCGCCGAAGCGAATCAGCCAGCCGAAGTCTTCTTTGCGCGGCAGGTTATCGCGCACGTACATTACGAAGAACACGACGATTGACACCGCAAACAGCGGTCCGACAAAGTTGTGCACGTTTTTCAGCAAATAAGTGAGGTAGCCGAAGAGCGTGTAACCAATGATGGGCAAGAGTAAAAACTTGCCGAATAACATGATCAAGCCAGAAATGGCTAAGGTCACAAAACTAAGAGCAACCGTCCAGTGCACCGCGCGTTCCACCGGCGTAAAACGCTCGATCACACGGCCGGTCGGCGCTTCCTTGTTCCTGATTGGACCGGCAACGAAATACAGCACGATGACGATGAACAAGCCGGCAAGAATGAGCCCGGCGCCGATCGCGGTCAGCGGCCCATTGCGATACTGGCGCCATGCCTCGCCTGCGGTGGTCGCGCGCGACTGTCCGGGGAATTGTGCTTTCGGTTGAATCAGCACACCGCTTTCCAGTCCAGGAAGGCTGGAATAGTTATTGGTGCCTTCCTTTACGATGCGCCAAGTCGGTGAATTATTGCCCGGCTGGTCGCGCGTGCGCTCGGCCTGGTTCTGCTTCAGGATGTCGATCGACTCGACGTTGGGCGCAGTGGCAGCAGGGACGGGTTGCGTCGCCTGCGGCGCTGCGACTGATGCGGGTGGTGGCGCTTTCGACTCCTGCGCCAATGCCGTGCCAGCAGCAAACATCGCTGCCAGGGCAAGGCTGGTAATCCATTTATTCATCACGTTTTCCCTTTCAGGGTGCCACGGGACCTGCTGCCTAGTTTGTCTTTACGTACTCATTTTGTAGCTGGCCGCGGGTCCGTATCTGGTTTTCCCAGCTACCCTGGTTGCCTTGTGTCCAGCCTTGGGTAACATAACCATTTTTGGAGCCTTGCCACGCCGCTACATCGCCGCGGTTGGTGGTGCTCGCACTTTTGGTCTGGTCGGTTTCACCGCATCCTGCAAGCAGGGCGGCGCATGCCGCGATACTCATGACGAGTTTCATGATTTCTTCCCTTCGGGGCCGTTCGCCTGATTCGGTGACTTGCCGTAGGCGGTGCCCCAGCCCCAGACTTCGCTACCTTTGCCGCGATGGATCACGCGGGTACGGAAAATTTCCGCCACCACGTCGCCATCTCCGCCCAGCAGCGCCTTGGTCGAACACATTTCCGCACATGCCGGCAACTTGCCTTCGGCGAGCCGGTTGCGGCCATATTTTTCAAATTCCGCTTTCGAACCATTTTCTTCCGGCCCCCCAGCGCAGAACGTGCACTTGTCCATTTTGCCGCGCAGGCCGAAGGTGCCGCTCGACGGGAACTGCGGTGCGCCGAACGGACAGGCGTAAGAGCAGTAGCCGCAGCCAATGCAGGCATCTTTGTTGTGCAAGACTACACCCTCATCGGTGCGGTAAAAGCAGTCCACTGGACAGACCGCCATGCAGGGTGCATCCGAACAGTGCATGCAGGCCACCGAGATGGTCTTTTCCTGCCCGATCACGCCGTCGTTGACGGTCACCACGCGACGGCGATTCACGCCCCACGGTACTTCGTTTTCATTCTTGCACGCTGTAGCGCAGCTATTGCATTCAATGCAGCGCTCCGAGTCGCAAATAAATTTCATCCTTGCCATGTCGTCTTCTCCGGTCAGGCAGTGAAGCGTTCGATGTTGCAGATAGTCGTCTTGGTTTCCTGCATCATGGTTACCGAGTCATAGCCGTAAGTCGTTGCAGTATTCACCGCCTCGCCGCGCACCACCGGGGCTGCGCCTTCCGGGTAATACTCCAGCATGTCCTTGCCTTGCCACCATCCAGAGAAGTGGAAGGGAATGAATGCGGTGTCCGGTCCGACGCGCGGTGTCACCAGTGCCTTGACCTTGATGCGCGCGCCCGTCGGCGTCGATACGATGACGTATTCACCGTTGCGGATACCGCGATCGCTTGCCGCTTTCGGATTGATCTCGACAAAGGCATCTTGCTGCAATTCGGCCAGCCACGGATTCGAGCGCGTTTCCTCGCCGCCGCCTTCATATTCCACCAGGCGTCCCGAAGTCAGAATGATCGGGAATTTCTCGTAGAGTTTGGCTTCGACATTCTTTTGTTGCACCGATTTGTACAGCGTTGGTAGACGCCAGAATGCTTTCTTGTCGTCATGCGTCGGGTACTTGGCAACCAAATCCGGCCGTGTGCCATACAGCGGTTCGCGATGCAGCGGGACCGGGTCGGGGAAGTTCCAGACAAGGGCACGTGCCTTCGCGTTGCCGAAGGGATGCACGCCGTGCACCTTCATGCAGACGCGCTGGATGCCGCCGGATAGATCGGTTTTCCAGTTCTTGCCTTCGGCGGCTTTTTTCTCTGGCTCGGTTAGGTCGTCCCACCAGCCGAGTTTCTTGAGCAGCACATGGTCGAATTCCGGATAGCCGGTCGTAATGTCCGAACCGACAGAATGCACGCCGTCTTCAGCCAGCAAATTGACACCTTCGCGTTCCACGCCGAAGTTTGCGCGGAAGCAGCCGCCGCCATCCATCACATGCTTGGTGGTGTCGTAGAGATTGGGCGATCCGGGGTGCTTGAGTTCCGCCGTGCCGTAGCAGGGCCAAGGCAGTCCGAAATAATCCCCGGTCAGGTCATAGCCGGTGGCCGCGTCCTTGCCGCCTTTGCACTTGAGCGTCTTGACGTCGAACATGTGCATGTTGCGCATGTGCGCCTTCAGGCGTTCCGGCGACTGGCCGGTGTAGCCGATGGTCCAGGTGCCGCGATTGATTTCACGCAGCATGTCTTCCGGTTCCGGCTCCATCATGCCGCCTTTGCCCGGCACCAGCTTGATCTTTGCGACGAGTTCCTTGCCGAAGCCAAGTTTCTCCGCGAGCTGGTACATGATCATCTGGTCGGTGCGCGATTCGAACAGGGGATCGATTACCTTTTCGCGCCATTGCAGCGAGCGGTTGGATGCAGTGACCGAGCCGGACGTCTCGAACTGCGTGGCCGCGGGCAACAGATACACTGCACGGTTCGCGTTGAGCTCTTGGTTGTCGACCTTCATCGCTGCCATGGCCGCGGTGGCGGACGGGTAGGGGTCGATCACGACCAGCAGATCAAGTTTGTCCAGCGCTTTCTTCATTTCAAGGCCGCGCGTCTGCGAATTCGGTGCATGGCCCCAGAACACCAGGCCCTTGACGTTACTGTCCTGGTCGATCAGTTCGTTCTTTTCCAGCACGGCATCGATCCAGCGCGACACAGTCGTGCCGGACTTTTCCATCATTGCCTGCGATGCATACTGCTTCTTGATCCATTCATAGTCGACGCCCCAAACCGTGGCCCAGTGTTTCCATGAGCCGGTCGCGAGACCGTAATAGCCTGGCAGCGAATCCGGATTCGGACCGACGTCGGTCGCGCCCTGCACATTGTCATGCCCGCGGAAAATATTGGTGCCGCCACCGGAGATGCCAACATTGCCGAGTGCTAATTGCAAGATGCAAGATGCGCGCACGATCGCATTGCCGATGCTGTGCTGGGTTTGCCCCATGCACCAGACAACCGTTGATGGCCGGTTTTTGGCCATCGTTTCGGCTGCCTTAAAGACTTCCGCTTCCGGCACGCCGCAGGCTTCTTCAACCTTGTCCGGGGTCCACTTCATGACCTCTTCACGGACCTTGTCCATGCCATACACGCGGTCGTTGATGTATTGCTTGTCTTCCCAGCCGTTCTTGAAGATGTGGTACAGCATGCCGTACAGATAAGGAATATCGGAGCCGGAACGGATGCGTACATACTGGTCCGATTTTGCTGCAGTGCGGGTGAAGCGCGGATCGACCACGATAACCTTGGTACCGTTTTCCTTCGCATGCAGCATGTGCAGCATTGAGACCGGGTGAGCTTCGGCTGCATTCGAGCCGATATACATGATCGCTTTCGCGTTCTGCATATCGTTGTAGCTGTTGGTCATCGCGCCGTAGCCCCAGGTGTTCGCGACGCCTGCCACGGTCGTGGAGTGGCAGATACGGGCCTGGTGGTCGGTGTTGTTGGTGCCGAAGAAGGACACGAACTTGCGCAGCAGCGCGGATTGTTCGTTGTTGTGCTTGGATGAGCCGATAAAGAACATGGCGTCGGGGCCGCTGCTCTTTTTGATGTCGACCATTTTTGCCGAGATCTCGCTAAGCGCCTGATCCCAACTGATGCGCTGGTATTTACCGTTGACCAGCTTCATTGGGTATTTGAGCCGGTATTCACCGTGCCCGTGCTCTCGCAGCGCAGCACCCTTGGCGCAATGCGCGCCGAGATTGATCGGCGAGTCGAACACCGGTTCTTGCCGCACCCACACACCGTTTTCCACCACCGCGTCAACTGCACAGCCGACTGAACAGTGGGTGCAAACCGTGCGTCGCACTTCGATCTTGCCAGCGCCCGGCGCTTTGCCATCTGCGGCCGAGGCCTTCTTGATCAAATTCAACTGCGATGCAGCGATGCCGGCGCCGATGCCGATTCCTGATCGTTTCAGGAAGGCGCGTCGGTCCATCGTCGGCAGGGCGCGAGTTAGGCTTTCGGCTAGGCTGGATGTAAAACGGTTGGGCGAGCGCTGCCCTGACTGCCCTTTGCGCGTCAACAGCATGGTCATCTCCGCGATCGATTATATGGTGGTGGTGCGGTAGTACTTCTTGATGTGATCCGTCAGGCGGTACCCGTCGCCCTGAGGCTGCGACGCCGGTTCGGCGACGTCGGGAACAGCGGTTTTGGATGCGATCTTGGCGGCGACACCAACTGCTGCGGCACCGCCTAATACGGCGAAGAAGCCTCTCCGGCCAATTTTGGTTTGCTGGGACATATACGTCTCCTTGGGGGGAACATCTGCGGGTAATCTGTGTTACACCGGCATCTTTTCACGTTAGCATAATTTTCAGGGATTTGCACAATCCCGAAATCTTTATTGGCGAAATTTGATTTGCAACAGCTTTACGCCATCTCAAACGCCTGCGCTTCCACTTCAAAAAAATGTTTCGCCAGTTGTGCGACTTCGGAATAGAACACCGCGCGCGGATGATGCATGACGGCTTCGCACATCTCGCCCACCCACGGCTGCAAATGCGTGTTGAAGAATTGCTTCTGCATCGCCAGATTGGCATGCTCCACGTCGTCGGACCCAATCAGGTAGCGCATCACTTCACACAAGGCGGCAATATGGTCTTCGCTTTCCGGCATGCTGTCGTCACGCGCCAGTCCCAGGCCGGCAAGATCGGTGCGCAAGGCAGCAAGCGGCTTTTCCATGAGAAAGCCGGAGAGGTAGAACGACGCATACAGCATCACTTCAGGTTTGCCGACGCCAATGAACAGCGATTCGTATTCGTCGCGCAGCTTTTGTACATCGGCTTCCTCGCAAGTGGCGGCCAGGTCGTTCCATGCCTGCTGCAGTACGCCGTCGCCAGAAGCGGGGGCCTGTGCGATGGCACCAAGAAGCTCTTGCGAAGGTGGCGCATAGAAAAGGCTTGCCAGCAAGCCGTAAAGATCGGCGCGAGCGGTTTCTTCACCCTGGTCGGGAGTTTCAAACTTGATGGCGTGGGTTGTCATGGAGGTCATCGGCAATAGCAGTCAAAGCATACGGTTAGCGGAAAACCTCACCGCTTCAAATCAAGAATGCCGGTTTCCTTTTTGTTCTGCATCATGTCAACCACGCGGCAATCTCCGCACATCTTGATGCGGTCAAGATTACCCGCGAAGGCACCGTGCGTGGCCAAGCGTGAAAGCATGCTTTCCATCATCTGCAAGGTGCCGAAGGGTTTGCCACAACTGATGCAGTGGAAAGGCTCCGTTTCATTCAGTACCACACGCTGTTTCGCACGCTCGTCGAGCAGCAGGCGCGGGGTCAGGCTGATCGCATTTTCCGGGCAGGTCTTTTCGCACAACCCGCATTGGACGCAATTGGTCTCGATGAAACTAAGTTGCGGCAGGCTCGGATTGTCGATGAGTGCAGACTCCGGACAGGCGCCGACGCAGGACATGCATAGTGTGCAGGCGGAACTATTGACGCTGACGGCGCCGTAGGGCGCGCCAGCGGGCAAGGCGATTTCCGTAATACGTGTTCGCGCATGCTTAAGGAGATGATTGAATGCAAAATCAAGAGTATTTCGCTTGTCCGCGGCAATGCGATAGGTCGCTGCCTGCGCCGGTGCGGCGGCGGCTTGCGGCCGTTGCAGTTCGCTATCGAGTTCGAGCGCGCTGGCCGCACGCAACAACTCGACGTGACGTCCCTCGTAACCAAGCGCCGACAGGATGGTTTGGGCGATCTCCATCTGCTGCTCCAGCGCGTCGATGTATTGCGGCGCTTCCTCGCCGGTGACAAGAACCAGTACGTTGGTCGCGCCATACGCGATGGCAGTGAGCCAGACATCGATGCCGACTGCTGACACATGATGCAGGTCAACCGGAATGATGCGTGATGGCACGCCTTGCAAGGCGCCGGTGCCTGCAACACGGCCCAAGGCATCGATCAATTCCGCTCCTTTTTCCTGACTATGCAGCAACAAGGCCGGCTGCTTTCCCCCCGCTTTAGCGTAGGTGGAAAGAATGGTCTTGAGGCGCAAACCAAGATCCGTTGGGCGCGGGTAAGCATAGCTTAGTGCACCCGACGGACACACCGTCGTGCAGGCGCCGCAACCGGCGCACAAGTTTGGGTTAACCTTGATGTGGTCGCCATCATGGCTAATTGCGGCGGTGGAACAGACATCAATACAGGCATGGCACCCGATTTTTTTGTTGCGGCCATGTGCGCACAGCTTTTCCTTATACGCAAAGAATTTCGGCTTGCTGAACTCGCCCACGAGTTGCGTCAACTGCAAGGCGTGTTCAGCCTGCTTCACGGCATCCGCACCGGGTGCAAAGTAACCTTGCGGTGGTTGGTGAAGCGTCATCAGCGGCTTGTCCGAGAGATCGAAGATGAGATCCGCATCCCGTTCTCGGTCGTCGTTGCTACGCGTGAAATCGATCGCACCGATCGCGCCGCAAGCCTTCACGCAGTCGCGATGCGAGGTGCAGGCATCCAGATCGATCTGGTAGCTGAGATCGATTGCGTTTTCCGGACAGGCGGTGATGCAGGCATTGCAGCGCGTACACAACTCCAAGTCAATCGGATTGGCTTGCTGCCAGCGCACCTTGAAAGCCCCGAGCCAGCCTTCTACGCGAATTCGCTCTCCCGAGAAGGTCGGATGGCGACGTTCGAGTAGCGCATCGCCGCCAAAACCGGAAGTCAGCAAGATGCTGACATCGAGCTGCGCGCCGAGTCGTTTTGCCCATGGCAATACGCGCGACGACGGGCCGATCAGGAGGACGCTACCGCTGGAACGATATTCAACTTCGGGTACTGGATCGGGATCAGGCAAAGCGGCAGCTGCCAACAAGGCGGCCATCTTTGGCAAGGAGTGTTTCGCCTGTGCACCCCAGCCACCGGTTTCGCGAATGTTGACAAAACGGATAGGCGCAACCGTCTCGCTTTGTTCCGCCACCTCGGAAAACAGTCCGCGTTCCTGTGTACAGGCGACCACTACGCGCTCGGTGCCTTGCAGCGTATCCATATAAGAACCAAGCTCGCGCCGGCATAGCTGCGAAGCTACGTTCAGCGGTCCGGTATCGAGCGCGCTGCCCAACGATTCGCCTGCGGCGGCATCGAGTGGCATCGTGCGATTGCAGTTGCAGACTTTAAACTGGGTCGTCATTGTTAACTTGTTCCTCGGTAGGCGGGACTTCGCCGTGATTATCCGTACCCTGCGGAGGGACTTCAACACTCGGAGCCTGTGCGATTTGCGGGTCGGGCTCGTCTTTCTCGTCGTCGGCGGTGATCAGCCGCATCAAACTATTCTCCAGATGCGCCAGCGGATTCAGCAAAGCTTGCGCATGGTTAAGCTGGGCTAGCATCGCCGCGGGTATCGGCTCGAAGGTGTTGTAGTCCTCTATATAAACGTCTAGGCCATCCATCACATTGAATTGTGGATCGGCAAACAGCTTTTTCATTGCCGATCGCCGGACATCTTCATCAATGCCGCGTGCGACGAAAGGCTTGAAGTCGGAATCGGGTGTGAGTTGCGCGACATCTTCCAGTGTGGGAGGCGGTTTGGGCACTTCATCCACGAGAGGGGCGGGCTGCGCATCATGTGCCGGTGGTACCGGCGTTTCTGCCAGATGCTTTTCCGCAGCGTCCGCGTTGTGCTTGGCCCAGCGAGCAAAAAAGCTTTCAGCTTCCATTACGATCGCCTTCCGCGCGCGCCATCTGGTCTACGCCGGCACCGCCTTCAAAGGAGGGCTTGCGGCGTTTTTTCTTCACTTCGGGCCGATAATGTTCCTGAACGAATGCGCTCATGCGCTCGATGACGGCAGGCGAAGCGGGCAGCGTGTCGACCTGTTCGCCACCGTCCATCAGCCGTGCTGCTTCGTTGTACGACAAGGTCACTTGCTTGGGCACGGCGACTTCTTCGCCTTCAATGGTCTCGACACGCCACATCACGAACCAACAAGGGTTCGGTGCGCCGATATTAAGGAAATAGCCTTCCGCTTCGTCGCGATAGAGCTTGATGTCGAAACCGCCGAACAGCCATCGTGTATCGGTCTCGTCATTGCGCAAGCAACGGTGTGTCCCGTCGGGCAATAGAATATCAGCCGAAATTTCGACCGGCTTCCATTGGTACGGTTGCCAGCGGTTGGCCAGCGGCGTGCGTTGCATCAGCACGGATACCGTCAGGGATTCTGTCTCCATGTGTTCCGGTGGCGCTATTGCGCTCATAGTCTGTGAAAGCATTTTTATAATAGTGCGCCAAAAATAAAATTCATGCAGAGCTTTCCATCGAACCGATGCTCGTTGCTTGCAAGAATGCCATGCTCTCAATCCGGCGATTCGACAGCAAACCATGCACGACTTACAATCTCCTGACTAAGGCCTCGTGCCTCGTAAATATTTACCGATCACAGGCGAGTCCGAACATGACCATTTCTCCTTCAGAAATCACCGGCCTGATCCTTGCCGGCGGCCGCGGCTCACGCATGGGCGGCGTGGACAAGGGACTGCAGACTTTTCGCGGAGCGCCAATGGTGTTGCAAGCCATCGTGCGCCTGACGCCACAGGTCGGACCGCTCATTATCAACGCCAACCAGAACATCGCGCCTTACGAAAGCTTTGGCTATCCGGTATGGCCGGATCAGCTCACCGGCTTTGAAGGTCCGCTGGCGGGGTTGCAGACGGGCCTGTCCCACTGCGATACGGATTACCTCGTCACGACGCCTTGCGATTCCCCGTTTCTACCGGTCGATCTTGTGACGAAGCTTGCCGAGGCGCTTGTCTCTGCCGACGCTGAACTCGCCGTCGCTGTAACGGAGGAAGAAGGTAAGCGGCAGCCGCATCCGGTGTTTTGCCTGATGAAGGCCAGCGTTCTGCCGAACCTGACAGCATTTCTGCAGGACGGCGGGCGAAAAATCGACAAGTGGTACCGATCCTTGCGTTTCGTGGAAGTCCTTTTTCCCGACGAGACAGCCTTCCGCAACATCAATACCGTCGACGAGCTGCGCCGTTTTGAATAACCCTGACTGCATTTTCCATGACCCATTCCCGCCTTGCCGACATTACCAGTTGCCTTTCTGATTACGATCCCGACGCCTTGTCCGTAGCGCAGGCGCAGCAGATTGTTCGCGATTTTGTCAGACCCGTTCATGCAATTGAGAAAGTCGCCCTGCGCAGTGCGCTCGGCCGGGTGCTGGCGCAGGACATTATTTCTCCGATCAATGTGCCACAGCACGACAATTCCGCGATGGACGGCTACGCCTTTTCCAGCGTAGCGCTGGACGCATCACAGCCGCTGACACTCAAGGTGATCGCGACCGCGCTTGCAGGGGGCAGCTACGACGGCGAGGTCGGCCCCGGCGAATGTGTGCGCATCATGACCGGCGCGACCATGCCGCACGGATGTGACACGGTGATTCCTCAGGAATTTACGCGCGATGCGTCCGACAAGGCGGTAACGATTCCGGCAGGAGCGGTGAGGGCGGGGGACAACCGCCGTCTTCAGGGCGAGGACTTGAAAAAAGGAAAGCCGGCGCTGTTACAGGGACGGGTCCTGCGCCCGGCCGACCTCGGTTTGCTTGCATCGCTTGGCACCGCCGAAGTGCCGGTGCAGCGACGGCTGCGGGTCGCATTCTTTTCGACGGGCGATGAGCTGCGCTCGGTCGGCGAACCGCTTGATCCAGGTTGCGTGTATGACAGCAATCGCTACACCTTGTTTGGCATGCTCAACCGGCTCGGATGCGAGCTGATCGACATGGGCGTCGTCAAGGACGATCCGGAGTCACTGGAAGCGGCGTTTCGCAGCGCCTGCGAAAATGCCGATGCCGTGATTACCACTGGCGGCGTGTCCGTCGGTGAAGCCGACTACACCAAGCAGATGATGGCGACACTGGGCGATGTGACGTTCTGGAAAATCGGCATGCGTCCCGGCCGGCCGATGGCTTTCGGCAGGATTTCATCGAATGGCAAGAGTGCCTTTTTGTTCGGCTTGCCGGGCAATCCCGTTGCCGTCATGGTTACCTTCTATTTCTTTGCTCGTAATGCGCTTTTGCGGATGATGGGCGCAGAAGCGCCACCCTTGCCGATGCTGCGCGTCGCGTCGCAATCGGCGATCCGCAAAAAGCCGGGTCGTACGGAATATCAACGCGGCATCCTGTCGGTCGGCGAAGACGGCGTACAGCAGGTGCGGATCACCGGTTCTCAGGGATCGGGCATTCTGCGCTCCATGGTGGAAGCCAATTGCATGGTGGTACTGGGAGACAGCCAAGGCTCAGTCAGCCCGGGTGATATGGTCGATGTGGTGGTATTTGAGGGGCTCTGCTGATACTGGAGCCGGTGATGCGGAATTTTTGACGGACGATTGATCCAGCGCATCCGACGAAGCAAGCCTCGTCGGGTTCGGCGCAGTTTTCTTACGGCTTATTTATCTCGGACAAGCATCAGGGACGTCGTAGCGATACGAACAAGATTTTCTGCCACGCTTCCCACAAGCATGCGTTCGACACCGCGCCGGCCATGGGTGCCAACGACGATCAGGTCGGCATTCCATTGCGCGGCTGCATCAGCAATCATTTCCGCTACGCGACGCTGCGAGGGTTCGATCAACAGCTGCTCGGCCGTGCAACCCGCTGCGCTGGCCGTCGCAATTGCCTGGTTCAACAGGGCGGTGTTGGACTGGCGCATTTCAGTCTTGATCTTGTCGATGTCGATGTAGGAGCCGAGCCCCATGCCATGCTGGGTCAGCGGTCCTTCATCGGTAGCGGTCGCGATACACAGGATCCCGCCCAACGCTTTGCCTATGCGAATTGCTTCATCCAAAGCCTTTTGCGAGGTGGCGCTGTCATCAATTGCCACAAAAATACGTTTAGTCATTGTTTTTTTCTCCAGAACTATTTGACCATCAAAGTGAACGGCCAGACGTATGCCTGCATCGTTACGTATAGGCCCACCAGGCAGGCCAATGCAATCGAATGGAAGAATACATAGCGCAGGATGTCGCCTTCATGGTTGAACCAGCGCGTCGCTGTCGATGCGACCACAATGGACTGCGCGTCAATCATCTTGCCCATCACGCCGCCGGAACTGTTCGCTGCGCCCATCAGGTTGGGCGACAAGCCGAGCTGCTCTGCCGCAACACGTTGCATGCCGCCGAACAGGACGTTCGATGCTGTATCCGAACCAGTCATCGCGACGCCGATCCAGCCCATCAGAGTGCCGAAGAACGGATAGAACACCCCGGTATTCGCGAAAGCCAGTCCGAGCGTGGTGTCGGTGCCAGAGTAGCGTGTCAGCGTGCCGAGGGCCAGCATCAGAACAATAGTCATCAGCGAATAGCGAACCAGCCAGAAAGTGCGGCCGAAGGTTTTTACGATTTCCGACGGCTTGTATTTCATGATTAGCGCGCCAACGATAGCGGCCAGCAAGATGCCGGTGCCGGTTGCCGACAGCAGGTTCAGCACGTAAACCGCAGCTTCCGGGTGTGCCTTCGGAACCACCGGCGGGACTTTCATGATCAGGTTATGCAGACCTTCGATCGGAAACTTCGGGGAATAAAGATTGTTCAGGAAAGTCTTCACCGACGGCAAGCCCCAGACGAACACGAACACCGTCAGGATCGCCCAAGGCGTCCAGGCGCGAACCAGTTCAGCACGCGAGTACTTCTCGACAGGAGCGGCTGCCTTGGCTTCGCCGCCATCGGTCTCGTGGCCCTTCAGGCTCGGCGAGGTCCAGATTTTTTTCGGCTGCCACACGCGCAGGAATAGGATCAGGCTAGCCATCGAGACGATCGCTGCAATGATGTCGACCAATTCGGGGCCGATGAAGTTCGATACCAAATATTGCGGAATGGCAAACGATAGACCCGTCACTAGAATCGCAGGCCAGATTTCCATCATCGCCTTGCGGCCGGCAAAGGCCCAGATCAGCCAGAAAGGCACCAGCAGCGAGAAGAACGGCAACTGACGGCCGATCATCGCTGTCACTTCCATCAGGTCGTAGCCGTGCACCTTCGCCAGCGTAATCACCGGCGTGCCCAGCGCACCGAACGCGACCGGTGCGGTATTGGCAATCAAGCTCAGGCCCGATGCAGCCAAGGGCGAAAAACCTAGTCCGATCAGAATACCGGCGGTCACTGCCACCGGCGTGCCGAAGCCTGCCGCGCCTTCAAAAAAAGCGCCGAAGCAGAAGGCGATCAGCAGCAGTTGCAGGCGGCGATCATCGGTGATGCCCGACAGTGACGCTTGCAGGATCTTGAAGCTGCCGTTTTGTTCGGCCAGCTGCTGCAGAAAAATAATATTGAGTACGATCCAGCCGATGGGCAACAGACCCGTGAAACCGCCCAGCATCGCCGCCTTGCCTGCCATGCCAAAGGGCATGCCATAGGCGAGTACAGCAACCAGCACCGCAGCAAGCAGACCGAGGCCTGCGGCAATATGGGCCTTGATATGCAAAAAGCCCAAGGCAACCAGCATGACCACCACCGGAATCGCGGCTAGCAGGGTGGATATCACCATATTCCCGAACGGGTCGTATATCTGTTGCCAAATCATAGGAATCTCCTCCATAAAAATTAGTGACGAAGTCTGGTATTAATAACCAAACGTATCAAACGAAAACTTTTCATTAAAGCAATGCATTGTTTTGATCAATGCCTTGCTTCTCTCTCCTGAATGTCTGTTACGCGCCGAAACTCATGGCTGGTTTCGGTCGCGCATCAAATCGGCCAGACTGCGCTTTGCCGGCTTGAGCGGCATGCGGTGCTCGGTCCAGCCGAGCTGTTTTGATGGCGTGAGCATGCGAAAACGTGTTGCTGCCCAGCGGAACACGCGGTAGACCGCAGGGCGACCAAAAGCGCCGCTCCAGAAACGCCACACCAGCCGTTCGCCGCGACTGAATTTGGCGCCTTGTCCGCGCAAGGGGTGCTCGACCACTTCTTTTGGATTGCGATTGGCTTCGGTACGCAGGCGGATCAGCAGTTGCGGAATCGGGATGCGGACCGGGCACACCTCGCCGCAAGCTCCGCACAACGTGGAAGCCGTTGCCAGATCGGCGGTCTTGTCCAGTCCAAGCAAATGCGGCGAAATGATTGCGCCGATCGGACCGGGGTAAGTCGTGCCGTACGCATGTCCGCCGATACGCGCATAGATCGGGCAGTGGTTCATGCAGGCGCCGCAGCGAATGCATTGCAGCGTGGAGCGCAACTGTTCGTCGGCGTATGCCTGCGTGCGGCCATTGTCCAGCAGCACCAGGTGCACTTCGCGCGGACCATCGAGTTCGCCGGCGCGGCGCGGACCGGAAATGAGGTTGAAGTAAGTAGTAATCGCCTGGCCTGTCGCCGAGCGGGTGAGCAGGTTAGCCAGCGGCACGATGTGTTCCAGCTTGGCGACGACCTTTTCCATGCCCATGATCGCAATATGCACGTCCGGCACCGTGGTCGACAGGCGGCCGTTGCCTTCGTTTTCCACCAGCCACAGCGTGCCGGTATCGGCCGCCGCGAAGTTCACGCCGGACAAGCCGATGTCGGCATCCACGAAAGCCTGGCGCAGCGCGCGCCGGCCGGTCTGGATCAGCGTGTCGACATCCTCCGTATAGCCGGTTTCCGGGATGTTTTTTTCAAACAGTTCACCGATGTCGGCACGGGTCTTGTGAATCGCTGGCATCACGATATGCGATGGCTTTTCGCCGGCCATCTGAACGATGTACTCCCCCATATCCGATTCAAGGCAGGCAATTCCGCGCTCTTCCAGATAATGATTCAGCTCGATTTCTTCGCTGGCCATCGACTTGCCCTTGATGATATTGCGGGCCTGGCGCGACTGCGCGATACGATGAATGATCTGGTTGGCCTCGTCGGCGGTCTCGGCCCAATGCACCTGCACGCCAGCGGCGGTCAGAGTGGCCTCGAGCTGCACGAGCAGCGATGGCAGGTTGGCCAGAGCATGCTGGCGGATTGCTTCGCCGAGGTCACGCAAGCGCTCCAGTTCGTCGCCGTCGGGGAATTGCCCGATGCGCTTGTTTTGCAGGAAATCCATCGCGCCGCGAAAACTCTTGCGCAGCTTGGGGTCTTCCAGCGCAGTGCGGGCGCGCTCGCGAAAATCGGTGGGTGAGACAAAATGCAGCGGAGACGCGCTCATTGGAATTCTCCTGTGGCGTTGTTGTCCGTAACAATGACGACCCACATCCAGCGCGGTCCATGCGCACCGTAGGCCAGGGTTTGCTGGATATCGGACGTCTTGGACGGGCCAGATGCCAGCACCAGGTTTGTCGGCATGCCGTCGTGCCACTGCTCCGCTTGGACTGCCGCGTGCAGGTCGGGGTGTAGCGTGTTCGCATACACGAGCGCAATGTGGAGCGGCGGCACCAGCGACACCGTGCGCGGGGTGCCGGCGTCCGGCGCCAACACTAGTGTTCCCGTGGCGGCAATGCCCGAACGCGCTACGGTAAAACCGGCATCGACCGTATCGAACAGTTCCGATTTCCAGGCTTCCAGCGGTTGTGCAAACGGCATCGCTCGGACTGCCGCCGGCAGTGCCTGCACCAATGCCTTGCCTTCTGCGCTGCTGGTATCGAGCAGCAGGCGTTGCACACCCTTGTCCGCGATACGCTGCGCCAGTTGCATTGGCCAATCATCGGCGCTGGCACACAAGACTTCAGCATGTGAAGCCGTCATTGCCGCTTGCATTGCCCGGACCAAATCAACTTGCGAGTTTGGCTGTGCAGCACGGCGGCTGTCGAAATGATCATTGATGCGGCTGTCCAGTTCCTCGGTACTGCCCGTAGCTGCCGGTGCGGCGGCGCGTAGACGTCCAAGCATTTTTTCGCGTGCGCTCATAGTGCTCATTTCGGCTCTCCCTTGTCGGCCTCGATACCGTTGGTACGCCGCCACAGGAAGCTCGCCATATGTTCGACCGGCAGCGGCGCGCCCTGGCGCTTGGCGGCGTGGCCGATGTTGAGCAGGCAGCCGCAATCCGCTGAGACCAGGCGATCACTGCCAGTGGCGCAGGCTGCGGCCACCTTGTCCTTGACCATAGCGCCTGAGATGTCAGCGTGCTTGACCGCAAAGGACCCGCCGAAGCCGCAGCATTCGGATTCATGTTCGTGCTCGACGCGCGTCACGCCCGGCAACGAATCGACCAGCTCGACGCCATGCACGCGGGTGCCCATTTCCCGCCGCGCTGCACATGAGGTATGCAGCACTACTTTCTCGGGCGGCAGCGTGCCGGGCGAGGCGTCCTGGAAATGGACCTTCATCACGCGCAGCAGGAATTCGCTGAGTTCAAAAATCCGTTCGGACAGTGCGCGCGCCTTTGGTCCGGCCACCGGATCGTTTTCAAACAAGGTTGGCCAGTGATGGCGCATCATCCCAGCACAGGAACCGGACGGTACAATTACCGGCCACGGTTCGGAGAAAAGGTCGAGCTGAGCCAGCGCAACGGCGCGTGCTTCAACGGGATTGCCGCTGCTGAAAGCCGGCTGGCCGCAGCAGCTTTGACCGCGTGGAAAATGCACGGTAAGTCCTTCACGCTCCAGCAGCCGAACGGCATCCAGCCCGGCTTCCGGCATGAACAGGTCGATCACGCAGGTGCCGAACAAATACACATGCTTCGGAACGTCGGTGGGATAGCTTCTTTCCATGGATTCGTCTCCTGGAGATGACAGACTGATTGATTGGCGTTAAACGCATTTTGCGTTTTCTTATTGTTCCCACCATAATCCGCTTATCCGCACGGCACTTCAAATTGGTTGGACCAGCTGCTGCGGGGCGGGAGAGGGCAATGAGTGGGAGTCAGGCGCGGGGACGCGTAGAAGAAGTGATGCGTTGCTTGGAAACAGCGCTGCTTGACGGCACTTTTCCGGCCAATGCAAGACTCCCGGCGGAGCGGGTGCTGGCCGAGCAGTACCAAGTGTCCCGCAATACGATACGCGAAGCAATCCAGCGTCTCGCCGCGCGCGGCCTTGTGCGCAGCCGGCCCGGTTCCGGCATATTCGTATCGGATCAGCTACGTACCGGCATTACCTCGCCTTGGGGGCAATTGATTGCCGATCACACAGCAGTTCGTGACGATATTCTTGAGTTTCGCCGGGTGCTGGAAGGCGCAACCGCCTACTTCGCAGCCTTGCGTGGCAATGAAAAAGACATCGAACGCATCCGTAGTCTGCTCAGTGAACTGGAGCACGCTCGCAATGCGGACGACAAGACCGCCGAATCGAGCGCCGATGCGAAACTGCATGACGCCATCGCGCTGGCATCGCACAACACGATGTTTCTGCACCTGCACAGCAGCATCATGAACATGTTGCGCGAACACATCACCGTCAACGGCACCGGGCTTCGCGAACTGGAAGCGTCGGTTTCCGACCAGTTGCTGTTGCAGCATCGCAGCGTGTGCGAGGCAATCTGCGACCATCGGCCTGAAGAAGCGCGTACGGCGATGCAAGCCCATATCGATTTCGTGCGGAGTCGCGTCACGTTCGAGCCAGATTAAGGCTAATTGGTCCTACCGGTGTCAACGTAAAAGAATCGTTCATAAGGCTTCCGCAACAAATTTATACAAATATAAATTCCGACATTGGGAAATACCGGCCGGGTCATTGGTCCAAAGCCTGCGGGGATGAAATCGTGCATTTTTAACATTCACGAACTCGTTCCGCAAAATCGATTAGGAAATAGGCGCTTGTTTGTATCCGCAAGCACTCGCGGTACCAGACGAGTCATTTCTCCTTGGAAGGCATGCAGGCCCAAGCAACAATGATCAAGAAAGGAGTTCTCATGAAAACCACCGGTTTGTTCCTGGCCACAGTACTCGTCCTAAGCGCTTGCGCTTCGACATCCAAATCCCCCGACGCCCAGTTAGCGTCGCGCATTAAGCAGGAAATCGCGCAGACAGAAGGGATTGGCAGCGCAAGGTCGATCAACGTTGAGACAGCCAGAGGCGTGGTCGTCCTGTCCGGCTTTATCGGCACTGAAAAACAGCGGAATGACGCGGCACAAACCGCGCTTAAGGTCTCAGGCGTGCAGCAGGTATTCAACAATATCCAGGTGCTGAACACGAGTTCGGGACAATAGAACTCAGGCGGCGGGTGATCAAGAAGACACGTCTGCTTTAGCGCGGAAGCAGATAGCGGGCGGGAGCGGGGCGCGGATTCGGTCACACGAAAACCGATCCTTCGTCCCGTGCATCGTTCACGAATTCTGAACAATGAAATCGGTTTTACCGTCTTTGTGCATTCAAGGCTGGGGCATATAGTGTTTGAACGCTGGCGATACATGTCAGCGTGGATTCGAAAACGCCATTACCGGGACCGCCCAGCGAAGGTCTCACCCCATTATTGAAAAGTTATGAAATTGATCAGCCGCATTAAGAAATTGCTCGTCCCTGCAGCGTTAGCCATTGCAACTACCTTGGCTAGTGTTCCGGCGCTTGCCCAGGAAGCGCCAGATGTGCTCGTCAAGCGAATCAGCCAGGAAGTGCTCGAGACAATTAAAAGCGACAGGGAGCTGCAAGCCGGAAATAATCGTCGTGTGCAGGAGTTGGTTGAGGGCAAGCTTCTTCCCTACGTCGACTTCAAGAAGACCACCTCGCTCGTGGTTGGCCGCTTCTGGCGTCAGGCGACTCCGGAACAGCAAATTCAGCTTATCCGCGAATTTCGCAATCTGTTGATTCACACCTATTCCGGCGCGCTGTCGCAGGTCAATGATCAGCGGTTGGAATTCTTACCCTTGCGGGCAGATCCAGCAGATACGGAAGTCGTGGTGCGCTCGCAAGTCGTTCAAGCGCGAGGCGAACCAGTACAGGTGAGTTATCGTCTCGTTAAAAATGCAGACGGTTGGAAGATCTACGACGTCAATATTCTCGGCGCGTGGCTGATCGAAACCTACAAAAGTAATTTCGCTGCCGAAGTCAACAAGGGCGGGATTGAAGGCCTGATCGAAACGCTCGCTGAAAAGAACAGACGATTGGCGAGCAGTCCTGCTCAAACGCGAAAACGTGCCGGCTAGCGGGCGCTCGAACATATCCCCGGCAATCGGGGCTACCTGTTCTAACCAGTTCATGGCAGCCCCTTATCTTGGCGATGGCAGGGCCGTCGTTGTCGAGTGTCTCAATCGCTTATCGATCAGCGTCATTCGCTGCTGCCGGCCTATATTCTGCAGGAACGCCTAATGACTGCTAAACGCGAGGAATTTATTGGTACGGAGGGACAAAAGCTGGCAGCGCGCATGGATGGCCCTGCCGGCCCGATACGCGCTTTTGCACTATTTGCCCATTGTTTCACCTGCGGCAAAGATATCTTTGCCGCAAGTCGTATCGCCCAAGCGCTTACCGAGCACGGTATCGCGGTGTTGCGCTTTGACTTCACCGGGCTGGGGGCGAGTGAGGGCGAATTCTCCAATACGAATTTTTCGTCCAATCTTGCCGACCTGATTGCTGCTGCCAACTATCTCCGACAGAATTACCGTGCGCCGGCCTTGCTTATCGGTCACAGTCTCGGCGGTGCTGCCGTCCTGGCTGCAGCTACGGACATACCCGAAGCGCGGGCCGTGGTTACCATCGGCGCTCCCATCGATCCTGCTCATGTAACCGGCCTTTTCCGGAATCACATCGACCAAATCGAAGGGGAGGGGGAAGCAGAAGTGCAACTGGCTGGTCGTCCCTTCCGCATCAAGCGCCAGTTTTTGATTGATGCCGCCGAACAGAAACTGACCGGCAAGATCGGGCATTTGCGAAAGGCCTTGCTTGTCATGCATTCGCCGCGCGATACCACCGTCGGCATCGACAATGCGCTGCAAATCTTTTCCGCAGCCAAGCATCCGAAGAGCTTTGTGTCGCTCGACGATGCCGACCATCTCCTCACGTGCAAAAGTGACGCCATCTATGCCGCCAAGGTTATTGCGGCCTGGAGCGAGCGCTATCTTTCCACCCCGGCCACAGCAGGCGCGAAATGAAACGCTCAGGGCTTGCAGTAACTGTCATCCAATCCTTGTTATTCAAAAGCTCGGCGACATGAGCAAGTGTCATTGCTCTTCAATGAAAGCAACTTTTAACAGTGCTTGTAAGGATGTTGACAGGCAACGAGTGCTATTCTCCGCCTGTTTACATTCAAGATAACCGCAGACAAGGAGATGGCGATGGGAGCTGCATCTGGCGCACGGATACCCGCAACACTGATTCCCGGCGACGGAATCGGACCGGAAGTGACCAAGGCGACGGTCGAAGTGCTGGACGCGCTCGGATCGCCGTTTGAGTGGGAAACGCAGGCTGCCGGCATGGCCGGACTCGATGCGACCGGCGATCCCTTGCCGACAGCAACCCTGGACAGCATCCGGCGCACCCGACTGGCCCTGAAAGGCCCGCTTACTACACCGGTTGGCGGTGGGTTCCGCTCTGTCAATGTGCGCCTGCGCGAAGAGTTCAAGCTCTATGCCAACCTGCGACCGGCCAAGACACTTATTCCCGGGCGCTACGAAGATATCGACATTGTCCTTGTGCGCGAGAATATCGAGGGCTTGTATGTCGCCCATGAGTATTTCGTCCCGGTAGGCAACGATCCGCGCGCAGTAGCCGTCTCCACTGGCGTGAATACGCGCGACGGTTGCCGGCGTATTGCGCGCTTCGCTTTCGAATACGCAGTGAAAAACGGGCGCAAGAAGATCACGATTGTGCACAAGGCCAACGTGCTTAAGGCGCTGACGGGGATTTTCCTCGAAGCGGCGCGCGAAGTAGGGCAGGAGTATGCGGGCAAAGTCGAAGTCGACGACCGTATTGTCGACGCTTGCGCAATGCAACTGGTGCTCAACCCCTGGCAGTTCGACATGCTGCTCTGTACTAATCTTTTCGGCGATATTCTTTCAGATCAGCTCGCGGGACTGATCGGCGGGCTTGGCATGGCGCCCGGCGCGAATATCGGCGAACAAGCGGCGATCTTTGAAGCTGTGCACGGCTCCGCTCCGGACATTGCCGGGAAAGGCGTCGCCAATCCTGTTTCCCTCTTGCTGGCTTCAGCCATGATGCTCGATCACGTTGGCAAGCCGGAATTGGCCACGCGCTTGCGCGGAGCGATCCAGGCGACGCTGCTTGAAGATAAAGTGCGAACGCGCGATCTCGGTGGGACAGCTTCTACGGCCGACTTTACGGCGGCACTGATCAAGCGGCTGTAAGCGGCTTGTCATTCTGTTCACGATGCCGATCAGGCAACGATCGGCGTGGTGACGGTCCGTTCGTGTTTTCGACACGGGTTCTGATTGGCGTCCTCCTTGCGTCTAGTCGCCCCCGAAATGACCTGATGGGAATGGAATCGAGACGCGCGATATTCCTAAATTTGGTGCTCCCAAAAAAGAATTTATCGCGTTCGTCACAAAACGACTTGCATTACTCGGAATGCCTTGCTATAGTTCGGCTCCCGTCGCGAAACGAAGTAAGAAAAAACGTTCAGCAGTGAGCGAGTTGAGCGTCGGAGTTCGGGATGATTCGAGCGCAAAAACCGTATTCAATCAAAACGCATTGAAAGCGGTACGTTCTCAGAGTTGAGGCGTGAATGAAGCAGGTTCTTTAAAAAATAACAGCCGATAAGTGTGGGTGCTTGATGAAGGTGCGGCAGCGAGCAATCGCTGTAGAACTTAAAGCATTAAGTGCTCACAAAAAAATATAGGTAAGATCGCAAGAGATTACCTGTCAGTATTTTGAGTGAGTGACGGTTCTTCGGAACCTGGCAGCAATGCCACAACAGAGATTAAACTGAAGAGTTTGATCCTGGCTCAG